>MDSV01121909.1_pt1 | contig 12350 bp, 8 predicted proteins | sample 810851 | NCBI WGS metagenome assembly MDSV01 (sample SAMN05326640, study PRJNA326480) | marine metagenome | isolation source: seawater | place: Atlantic Ocean: North East | collected 2012
TCCAAATGATCATAATGGTCATGCGATAAAAGAAGCAAATCAATTTTTGGGAGTTCATCCAAAACATCAATTGCGTTCTTTGAAAATCTCTTTATATTAAATGGGGTAATTGGAGAGGCGTTAGGCCCCATCATAGGATCGATAAAAATTATTTTCCCACCAATATTTAATAAGACAGCAGAATGACCAAACCAAATAAACTTAAAGGATTCAAAATCTTCATCAAAAAAAGACAAATCAATTGTTTTAATAGGAATTGGCTGAGCAGGAACTCTTCCTTTTGTTTTAAAAAATTGTCGATACAACAATCCAGGCAAATTGAATAGATTAATGTCAATTTTAGTTTTAACTAAGTTTTTAAATCTTTTTTTTTGCCAATTTGACGACTGCTTTAATCTTAACTGTACATCTTTAGTTATTTTTCCACCAAATTCTTTTTTCAAAACACCACCACTCTAGTTAATTAATATTCTTTGAGTTATTGAAATTTTTCCCACCATGGATTATAACCAATAACAATGGAGTCTATACTTATCACTTCTCCTATTTCAGGAGTAGCTATTCTTACTCCTAAGGAGTCGGCTGCTTTTTTTATCCTAACAGGTGACTCACTCCAATTGTGCGTAGATAGTGAAAATGCTCCCCAATGTATTGGAATTCCAACATTTGCCTTTAAATCTTTAATGGCTTGGGCAGACTCCTCTGGAACCATATGGATATCCTTCCAGTGCTTATTGTATTGCCCACACTCAACCATAGCAATATCAAAAGGCCCATATTTTTCTCCTATTTCTTGAAAATGATCATCGTAACCGCCATCACCACTGAAAAATAGCGTCCTGTTTTTTCCTTTGATTACCCAAGACCCCCAAAGTGTTGAGTTTTGATTAAAAAGGCCTCTTCCTGAAAAATGCCGTGCGGGTGTAAAAGCAAAACTTAAACCGTCAATAGAATCTTCATCCCACCAATTATATTCATGTATTTTAGAATCTTCTATTCCCCATTCTCTGAAATGAACACCTACACCAATGGGCAAAATAAAGGACTTTGTTTTGTTTTTTAGTTTCTCTATTGATTCATAATCTAAATGATCATAATGATCATGCGAAATAAATACGTAATCAATTTTAGGAAGCTTCTCTATAGAAATTGGCAACTCTTTAAAAAACCTTGATTTAGCAGCAAAACTAACTGGAGAAGGGACATCACCAAACATTGGGTCTAGTAAAATATTTTTATTGTCTATTTGAAGGAAAAATGCTGAATGCCCGTACCATATTAATTTGGCCTTATGTTTTTTTTCCTCAAGCGATAGAGAATCATGCTGAACTATAATTAAAGGCTGGTTGGGAATATTCTTAACGCTATCATCTAAATAATCACCTACAACTTCAACTATTTTATCAAATGAAAACTCCATTGGAGTTATACTATAGTTTTTAAACCTACCATCCTCATAATGACCTGTTTTCTTATACCCCTCTATATCTTCATCCGTAGGATCTCCTCCAAACTCAGGACTCGTATTAAGAAAAATAACTATTACAAGAAAAATAAAAGCAAATAGATAAAAAAACCACTTTAACAGATTTTTAATGTATTTCCAAAATGTTTTCATTATAATTTAATCTAACGATTAGGTCTATTTTTATTTAAAATCAACACCTTTTATACTGCTCAAAACGATTGTTTAGTAAATATAATCCAAGATTGGTTAATTGATTAAATAATTTCACAAGCGGTTAACCTCTATTTTTAAATTTATTTTTTGGTTTTCTTTTTGAATTTTTAGAACTTCTCCTACGATTATTCCCGCCATGTTTTTGACTTAAATCAGCTTCAATTTTTTGAACTTCTTCTAGAGAGCTTTGCTCAAAGCCTTTAATTGTTGTTCTTTTTAATTTAAACCCAAGCAATTTTTCTATTGCCAAAATATGCTCCTCTTCATCATGAGAAACTAGAGATATTGCCTCACCACTTGCTCCAGCTCTACCTGTCCTCCCAATTCTATGGACATAATCCTCTGGAATATTTGGCAATTCAAAGTTAACAACATGAGGGAGTAAGGGAATGTCTAAACCTCTTGCCGCAATATCAGTGGCCACCAGAACTCGTATTGAACCATTTTTAAATCCAGCTAAAGCTTTTGTTCTAGCCCCTTGACTTTTATCACCATGAATAGCTGCAGACTCAATTCCACTTTTATTCAATTTATCAGCAATTCTATTCGCCTTGTGTTTTGTTCTAGTAAAAACCAAAACCTGATCCCAACCTCCATCTTTTACCAACTTTACTATAGCTCGAGCTTTATCCGTCCTATTTAAAGGGTGGACAATTTGATTAACGGTATCGGCAGCAGTGTTTTCGGGTTCTGCTTCAACCTGAACTGGCTGATTTAAAAACTCTTTAGCTAAAGCTTTAATTTCCTTTGAAAAGGTTGCTGAGAACAATAACGTTTGCCTTTTTTGCGGAATAAATTTGACCACTTTCTTTATGTCATGAATGAAGCCCATATCCAACATTCTATCAGCTTCATCCAGAACAAAAAATTCTATGTTTGATAATGATAATAAATTTTGTGCTTTTAAATCTAGTAGTCTTCCAGGAGTTGCAATTAACACATCTACTCCTTGTTGCAAGGATTTCACCTGAGGATTCTGGTTTACACCTCCAAAAATAACAGTTGATTTAATACTTGTATACTTACTATACTCTTTAACATTTTCATAAATCTGAGCAGCCAACTCTCTGGTTGGGGTTAAAATCAATGCTTTAATTTTTCTATGTTTTTCAAATGGTCTTTCTGACAAAATATTCAGCATAGGCAGTGTGAATCCTGCTGTTTTACCTGTTCCTGTTTGTGCTGATGCAAGTAAATCTTTACCTTTTAAAATAGGAGGAATTGATTTTTCCTGTATAGGTGATGGCTCAATATATCCTTTCTCTGAAATAGCTTTTAAAATTTTGGAATTTAACCCTATAGAATGAAATTTCATATGAACTGTTTTCGAAATGATTTATATCATTAATAATCACTCCCATGCTACACAAAGGTACGCTTAAAAAAAAGGAGGTTAATTTGATGTCTAAAAATCGTGTTCAATAAAAGAAAATTCTACACCGCCATTTGATTTCTTAACTCCTCTTTTGATGTAGCTTTTTTAAACGGTTGTAAAACAAATACTACTTTTTTATTTTGGATAAGTTTGCGAAACCTATCACTTGGAATCATATAGGCATTCATTTTATCATCAAATGCAATTAAAGATTTAGCATTTTCTCGACTTACTTCAAACTTGTATGGGCTTCTATTCATAAACCCATCAAAACGCATTACGCCATTTAAAGTTTTATCAAAAACATAAATTACTGTTATATCAATTTTTTTTCCATTTTCGCCTACATAATTAGCCACAATTAAATCTGGCTTTTTAAGTTGTTTTATTGCATCAGCATTATAGGTACCCATTGAAGTCAAATTAACTCCTAAGCCAGAACTACTTAACGCTTTTTTTAATTTATCTTGACGTTCTTGTTCTTGCATATATGTATTGTTTCTAAAGCTACAATTTGCATACTGATTTGTTTTAAGAATCGAATCGATTCTTGTATTCATTCTATTTTGATTGTTATCAAAATCAAACAACCATTGAGGTTCTTTAGCAGATGTTAGAAAATTACTTTGTCCAAATGAAGTGAATTTTTCAATCTTTTTTACAAACTCAGTGCTTTCAATTGTATCATTATAAGCTGTAATTCTATCATTTACTGAATCTCTTTTACCTTTCACAACAGATAATTTGCCTTCAATATCAGCTATGAGTTTAGTATACTTCTGGAAACGTTTTTGATAATTTTGGAACGAATTTTTCTTATTTCTACCTCCCATTATTTTTGAAACCCAACCTGAGGTAATCAATTTAACATTAGAAAGCGAGTCTTTATATTCAAGAGTATCAATATTTCCTTTTGTCTTTTTTTGAATTCTAACAATATAGTTTAACATTAATGTTGAATCCGTTTTTACCAACCTCACATTAACAAGTTGAGTTTTCCTTCTAAAAGCTAATTTTCTATCCCTACTTTTCAATGCTTTCCGTTTTACCTGTAACCTTAAACCATTTAAGGATTTTGTTTCATTTTGACTTTTATTTTTTGACTTTTTATGCAATTCAAGTTCGAAACTCACTTTCCTAGCTCGAGTCTCTCGATTTTTAAACGCATAAATATGTTCTTTTTGTTCTAACTTATTTTTTAAGCTTAATGCCTTCCTATTTAATTTTTGGTAAAGTCTTGTTTCAGAATTCCTAGATTTATAAATTGGCGTTATAGCTAGCTCATCTTTTTCCTTCTTTAAACTAGCATCATAGTCAGGACTGATTTTTTCACCGCTTGAATACTTTGAATTTAGCTTAAACACAACCATTGCTTCACGGCAATCTGCAGAATTTGAAAACTGTGCATCATGACCTAATGTTAATGTATTTTGATTTATGGATTGTCCATTATTCCATTGTCCTGAATTAGCATCGAATTGATAAAACCTCGATTCACTTTGATTTCTTTTAAGTTTCATTTCCGATTCGATAGCCTTTCCAGGTGCTAAACTTAACTTTTGAGTTCCTTGTTTTGCCTCAATTTTAAACATCCCGTCGGATTGATAAAAAGCTATTTTCCCATTTTGTTCCAAACTCATGGGCTCATCAGCAAAAACAAAATCTAATGGGTCTCGATATTCAACAACTTCTATTTTCACATCTCCCTTAACAATATTTCCATTGTCATCAATAAAAGCATCTTTAGGCACTTTAAATTTAGTTCCTGAAGCAGTTTTAATCTCCCCTCCTTCATCACATTTAAAGGTATATTCCTGTGGTTTTAACTGAAATCCAGCAATAGTTTTTGGAATTTGCTTTTTTGTGAAGATTTTAACATTTGTCCTTCTATTTAAAGCTTTACCCTCTTCAGTTAAGTTAGACGCAAGAGAATCATCTGATGCAAAATATTGAGTAATCATTTGATTTTGAGCAATCCCTCTTTTAGCTATATATTTAGAAACAGAAAGAGCTCTTTTCTTAGATAACCTTTGATTAAACTTTGCATTACCAGTAGCATCTGCATACCCTGAAATAGAGAACTTATAAGCCACCATTAAATTAGTTAGTTCATTAATTTTTTGATCAATGACTTTAAGTTCCTCAGAAGAAATTACGCTTGAGTTAGAGTTGAAATGAATATTAAAATCCGCCACAAGTGATTGGCAGAAAATAAAACTATTAAAACAAAGTATAAAGAAAAATAAAATGATTGTTTTCATGGTAGTGTATTTTAGTATATAACCATGAAACTGAAAAAAGGAACAAAAAATCCACCTCAGCAAATCAACAACTATGAAAAGCAGAGATGGATTTATACATAATTAACCATCAACTTATCTCCAATGCCCGGGAACCCATCTTTGTCCTCCTGGAACTGATTTCCAATGCCCTTTGACCCATACTTTCCCAGGTCTTTTTTTCACCCATTGACCTTTTCTCCAGATATACTTTCCCTTCTTATTACTATATACCCAATGACCTTCTCTCCAAACATGACCACGTCTTGCTTTAACTGGTTTCTTTACAACAACTGCCGGACGGGCTGGACGCACTTTAACAACAATTTGTGATTTTGCATCTGGGATAAATATCCCAAATAAAAATAGTGCCGAAATAAAAATTACCTTTTTCATACGTTTTGATTTTTTGGACCTCAAACAAAGAGGTATTTCCTCTTTGACGTTGTTAAAAGAAAAAGGTTTAATCAGAAAAAATAAAAAAATAGAATTATCTTAAAGATTAGAATCCAATCTTTAATGAAAAAAATAAAACTAATAATCCTGCTAATTTTTTCACTGAATTTTGCTTTTTGTTCAAACAGCTTAAAAGAAATTAGAGACTTATATTATAAAGTCAATCTAGAAGAAAAAGAGCTAAAAGACTTTGAAAATTATTTACTCAACAACGTTAAAACAACAAATCCGGAATTAGAAGGTTATAAGGCTGTATTGTGGTTTCTAAAAGCAAGAGATTATTATAACCCCTATAAAAAATATGAATCTTTTACCAAGGGTAAAAAAGAATTAGAATTCATACTTAAAAAGTATCCAAACAATATTGAGTTGCATTTTTTAAGGCTTACTATTCAGGATAATTTACCTAGTTTCTTAGGGTATAATAACAATATTTCTGAGGATGAAAAATTCATCAAAGAAAAAGTTAAAGAAATAAAAAACGACCCAGATTTAGTTCAAAGAATTGTCGAATATTTAGCTCAAAAAAAATAACTTTTTTGAAAACTAAAACTTAGAAAATAAAAAGATATTAAACTGATCTCGATTAAAACTTGAAAAAAATTGATTCATATATCCTATTTCAAGCTTCAATGATTTGTTAACTTGATAGCCTACCCCTCCATATAATCGATTTCTATCAAATGCTGTGGCCTTGTTTACATCCATAAAAATTTCATCATATGCCGACACATAAAAAGCACCAGGACCTATAGATGCTGCATTTAAAGGTATTCTCAAATTTAAAAAATATCTCAGACGCATTTTATAATTATCCTCAATGAAACGCTGCTCAAATCGATATCGATGACTCCAAAAAAACCTTCCAGCATTTTGCTTTGTTACAAACTGTTGAAAAATTCGATGCTCTTTCAGTCCAACCTTTTCTCCAGACAAATTATAAATTTCACTTGCGATAAATCCATATCCAAAAAGCAGATTATTGTTGTTTTCAGAAAAATTATACCCTAACCCCGTTCTTATTAAAAGCTGCTCTAAATCTCCTAGTGCATTATAATTACGGTGCTGAATTTCATGATGAAGATTCAACTTAGAATTAATTTTTTTACTCCCTATATATATAAGCCAGTTCCCAAAATTACTCTCTTGAGCAAAAGCGGATGAGACGCTGATAAAAATAACAAATGTAACAAGTATCTTTTTCACGCAACAAATTTACAACTCAATATTATTTTAAAAAAACGTTAAGTTGTTAATTTTTTTTGGCAAGTGTTATTATCAGTAGTAATATTGCGCCTAAAAATAAAAATGTATCTACAGGTTATCATTGAAAAGGCTGTTAATGAATTTCATCTAATACCTGAATTTAGAAAACAAGAACTCAGCTTACTCAGTAAGTATATTCAAGAAAAAAAAGAAATAGCAAACCTTGTTTTTATCTGCACTCATAATTCGAGAAGAAGTATTTTGGCGCAAGTTTGGGCGCAAGTTGCAGCACATCATTATGGCTTTTTTAACGTGTCTAGTTACTCCGGAGGTACAGAAACCACATCCTTTTACTCTTCCGCAATCGAAGCACTAAAAGAGCAAGGCTTACTCATAAATAAAATCTCAGAAAAAGATAACCCTATATATACTGTTAAGTATAGTGAATCTGTTCACCCGATTATATGTTACTCAAAAAAATACAACGATTTTTTCAACCCGAAAAACAATTTTGCTGCAATTATGACCTGTGACCATGCAGATCAAAACTGTCCTTTTCTACCCAATTCTGACGAGAGAATTCCAATACCTTATAAAGATCCCAAATTAACTGACGGAACTCCAAATGAACAAGAAAAATATCTTGAAAGAAGTGCTCAAATTTGCAGAGAGATGTTTTATGCTTTTTCAAAAGTTTAGAAACAGAATTAAACCGTACGATATTTAAAATAATAAGAAATTTTAATGCAGTTTTACCAAATAAACAAGGACAAAATATGCTATTCCTAAAAAAAATACATTCTATAATCGATGGTAACATTGAAACAAATAAACTGAGTAAGTACTATAATATATTTAGCTCAACACTAATTATTATATCCATCTTACTTATAATTTTAGAAAGTTTTGAAGAATTAGAAGAGCGTTTATCCATATTAATATACACTACTGAAACTTTTGTAGTTATATTTTTCTCATTTGAATATATTCTTAGATTAATTACTAGTCCTTTTCAGTACCCAAATAAAAAAATAATCGCTCCCTTTTTATTTATTGTTTCATTTTTAGGAATTATTGATTTACTATCAATTTTACCATTTTATCTTCCAATGTTCATCAACTCAAACCTAACTTTTTTAAGGGTATTAAGGTTATTTCGATTAATGAGGATATTCAAACTATTGAGATACTCTGAATCTGTAAGAACTTTGGGGAAGGCTCTCGGAAGAATAAAAACAGAACTCATCTCTACTCTTTTCATAACCTTCATAGTTCTACTATTTTCGGCCAACGTTATGTATATTGTGGAAAACAAGGCGCAACCTGATGCCTTTAAAAATATGGGAGAGTCCCTGTGGTGGGCCGTTGCAACTTTAACTACTGTTGGATATGGTGACATATATCCCGTTACCTCACTAGGAAAAGTAATAAGTGGTTTTATGGCGTTAATAGGTATAGGGATTGTAGCTATTCCAGCAGGTTTGCTTTCGTCGGCCTTTGTATCTGAAATTGAAGATAGAAAAAGAAAAAAAACAGGGAAAAAGAACACATGCCCCCATTGTGATAAAGCACTTCAATAATAGTGGATCATCGTAACAAAGTAACATTACCAACCTGTACCTGACGTTTAAGCCCTCCGTGCTCTTCTTCGGTTCGATAATAAAGTTTCCAAACGTATATATCTATTTGACAATGACTGCCTTTAAATGTTCCGTCCCATTGATTTTCAATATTTGTGGAATGGAAAAGTAATTCTCCCCACCTGTTAAACACATAAAAATCAAAATCATAAATATTAATTGCTTTTGGTCCAAAAAAATCATTAATCCCATCTTGATCTGGTGTAAAAGCATTGGGGATCCAAAGTAAAGAAGGACACTCTCTAATAACCTCAATAGTATCTTTCCCGACACAACCATCAAGATTAGTTGCTAAGACTTCATACACCCCCTCAGCATCAATAAAAATATCATTAGTTGTATCTCCTGTACTCCACAAAATTTGATCTCGTGCTCCAGCAACTACAGTTAATGGTAAAACCCCTATCTCTTGAAAGCAAACTAATGTATCGTTTGGAGCATTTGGGCTAGGGTTTCGAGAAACGTTCACGCGAATTGTATCCTTACCTATACAATTGTTTAAATCCATTATTGTTGCTTCAAAAACCCCTGTTGTATTAATTTCAATTGAATCGGATACATCTCCTGTATTCCAGGTAATTATTGAACCTTCATGTTCAAAACCAGCAAAAACTGTTTGTCCATCACAAATGGTTGTATCCGGTCCTAAATCTATTGAAGGATTTTCTTTTTGAACAACATTAATAGATACTGAATCTGAACAACCAAAAACAGTTTGAACAACTACTTCATAGTCCCCTGCAACACTAACTTCAATTGAAGGCGTCGTTTCACCTCCAGGCTTCCAATAATAATTCCCATCGGGCAAAGAAGGAAACAACGTAACTTCTCCACCTTGACAAAACACTTGATTATCAGGAGCTGAAATAGCTGGATTATTATGTATAGTTAATGTTCCTGAACCTCTTCCTAAACAACCATTTGAATCTTCAACCGTTACTGTATAAACCCCTTCTATACCGACCTCTATCTCCCTGGTTTCTTGTCCTGAATTCCATGAATAGGATTCATAAAAACCTGTTCCAAGAATAGCCGTTTCGTTTTCACAAATTCCCACATTCCCAACTAAAGGTGTTGGTTTTGAATGAACACCTATAGTAATTGAATCAAATCCAACGCATCCATCAGCATTCGTTACATAAACAGAATAGCTTCCTGCTGTTTGAACTTGTAAACTTGAATTTGTAGAAGCATCACTCCATAGAAATGTATGACTTTGTATATCAAAATCAGGTACTAAAATTTCATACATTTCTCCATCACATATTATTTGGTTAGAAGGTAAATTCACTTCTACTAATGGCAAATTTGTAAACCGAATGGTGTCAGCTGCTAAACAACCATTTTGATCAGTTACTAGTACCGAAATAACCTGTGGATTATTCGTTTCAAATTGTTGAGAGTCACTTCCATCATGCCACAGATAAGAATCAAAATTATTTGGTGTTGTTGAGAATGTAAATCCATCTCCAGTACAAACCTCTACATCTGGCCCTAAACTCATAGTTGGAATAGGGTTAACAGTCAAAGTCATCTCATCAGTTCCTTCACAACCATTCGAATCAATTACCCGAACGGAATAGTTTCCGGATGTTTTGACAGAATTTATTTGACCCAAATAACCATCACTCCATAAAATATCTGACCAACCCAGCCCAGCATCTAATAAAATAGAACCCCCATCGCAAATTGTTTTATTAGAACCCAAATCAACGGTAGGTGTTTGATGCAAAGAAATAAGTATTGTGTCCGAACCTTCACAACCATTTATATCGGTTACCCGAACAAAGTAAGTACCCGATGAGTTAATCAAAATATCCTGTGATGTTTCCCCTGTATTCCATAAAAAAGTATTGAGTGAAGCTGAATAACCAGAGGATAAATTCATAGAATTTTGATTACAAGTATCTAAATCTGGACCTAAATCAATATTCAACTCCTCTCTAACAATTATTTCTGCGGTATCGCTTCCAATACAACCATTAGAATCAGTAACAGTTACATATACATTCTCTTCCTGATTACTACTGTAGGAGTCCAATGTGTCACCATTATGCCAAACATAACTCACATAATTCAAGGCAGTAAATAAAGCTGAAGAGCTAGAGCAAATTATTTGATCATCTCCCAAATATGGAGATGGATTGTCATAAACACTCAAATATGCTGTATCTGAACTAAAGCAACCATTAATATCCTGAACAGTAACCGAATAATACCCTTCATCACTAACCGTAATTGACGAGATTGTATCACTTGTATTCCATAAAGTAGATGCCCAACCTAATCCCGCATTAAATAAGCTGGTTGAGCCAATACAAATTTGTTTATCTATACCTAAATCAATTATAGGTCGTTCATTCATTGTTACTACTACCGTATCCCTCCCTGTACAGCCAACTATATCTTCAACCAATACGTCATAAACACCTGATGAATTAATTGTAATGTCAGGTTTAGTTTCTGCAGTCGACCAAGTAAAAGTGTAGCCTATTTCTGGATAACCTGAACTTACTACTATGGAATCTCCTTCACAAAAATCTGAATCTGGACCCAGGTTAACCGGCAAACTTTCAGATATAAAAACCTGAGCTGTATCTTTTGAAATACAGCCATTGGTATCTTTTACTTCAACCCAAATGGTTTCCTGAGAAGAACTGATATATTGAATACCGGATGAACCATCATGCCATAAGTAATTTGAATACGTTCCGATATTAAATGTTGCTTCAGCACCCTGACAAATTGTAATATCATTTCCTAAATTAACTTGGTCTTTCTCTAAAAAAACAAAGTTCAATGTGTCACTAGCAGAACATCCATTTAAATCAATAACATCAACATAATACGTACCCCCAAAAAACACCTTCAAACTATCACCCGACGATAAATCATTCCATAAGATTTGTTGCCAATTAGACCCAATATAAAGCGTGGTATCAACACCTGGGCAAACCATAATATCAGGGCCTAAATCTGGAGTGGGTAATGGATGAGATGTTAACGTGACCGTATCACTCGCTGTACAATTGTTTGCATCGGTTACTCTGACAATATAATCTCCACTAACATCTGTAGTGATGGTTTGAGAGGTTTCTGAATTGGGTTGCCATAAATACGAAGAGTATAATCCTGCATCAAAAGTTACAAACCCACTTCCTCCACAAATCGATTGATCAGGGCCTAAATCTGGAGTGGGCAACGGATGAGATGTTAACGTGACTGTATCACTCGCTGTACAATTGTTTGCATCGGTTACCCTGACAATGTAATCCCCACTAACATCTGTAGTGATGGTTTGAGAGGTTTCTGAGTTGGGTTGCCATAAATACGAACCGTATGAACCTGCATCAAAAGTTACAAACCCACTTCCTCCACAAATCGATTGATCTGGGCCTAAATCTGGAGTGGGCAATGGATGAGATGTTAACGTGACTGTATCACTCGCTGTACAATTGTTTGCATCGGTTACCGTGACAACGTAATCCCCACTAACATCCGTAGTAATGGTTTGTGAGGTTTCTGAGTTGGGTTGCCATAAATAAGAAGAGTATAATCCTACATCAAAAGTTACAAACCCACTTCCTCCACAAATTGATTGATCTGGCCCTAAATCTGGGGTGGGAACTGGGTTTACTATGATATAAATTGAATCGTAACAGCTTGATGATCCATCCGCTACTGTAAACTTTAATTTATAGGTTCCTGAAGCA
>MDSV01236845.1_pt1 | contig 12350 bp, 14 predicted proteins | sample 810851 | NCBI WGS metagenome assembly MDSV01 (sample SAMN05326640, study PRJNA326480) | marine metagenome | isolation source: seawater | place: Atlantic Ocean: North East | collected 2012
TAGAGTTCTTCCGTGAAATGAATTTTTTACACATAAAATTCTAGTTTTATTGGGTTTTCCTATTGAATAAAAATATCGTCTAGCAACCTTGATGGCTGCCTCTGTTGCTTCTGTTCCGCTGTTTTGAAACATTACATAATTTGCAAATGTTTTTTGGCACAACTTTTTAGCTAGTTTTTCTCCCTCAGGTATTTGAAAAGCATTAGAAACATGCCATAGTTTTTTTGATTGATCTTTAATAGTTTTAATTAACTTTGGATGAGCGTGCCCCAAACAATTTACAGCTATACCTTGTACAAAATCTAAATATTTTTTTCCATTAGATGTATAGAGGTAACTGCCTTTACCAGATTTGAAGGAAATTTTTTTTCTATTATAATTTTTTGCTAAAAAGCTCATAACAAATTTTATTTATATTTATAAATTTTAATTCTTAGATACAAGTAATGATTGAAATCTATATATAGTAAATTATAGCAATTATTGTTGATAACTCTCAAATTTTGATTGTTTAATTTTATTTAATATCAGTATATTGTGATTATATTAAGTTTTAATACAATATATAGATATATGAGTTGGACTGAAGACAAAGTAGAAAAACTGAAAGAACTTTGGGGCAAAGGTAATACCGCAAGCCAAATTGCAGAAATAATAGGAGGTATTAGTAGAAATGCTGTCATTGGAAAAGCTCATAGATTAAATCTTTCAGCAAAAATTAAAACTCGAGCAGCAAGATCTAATGAAAATTTTCAAAATTTAGTTGAAAGTAATAATATTAAAAAAAGAAGAACAAAAACAATTAGATTTAAATCATTAATAATTGAAAAAGATTTTGAACCTGAACAACCTAAGCAACTTGAAGAATTAGATGAAAATACCTGTAAATGGCCAATCGGTCATCCTGATGAAAAATCTTTTTATTTTTGTGGAAGATCCTCTTTAAAAGACTTCTCTTATTGTAAACTTCATTTATTATATGCTTACCAGCCCAAAGGTAAGAAAGATGATGTTGTAGAAAAAGATGAAGTACCTGAATTTATAGAAAAAAAAATTAAATCAGCATAATTTTCATAAAATTTAATTACTTTGAAAATTGTCCACCCTCTTTCCACATATAAGAATACTTTTTAATTTCTTCACTAAAAATTCTAACACTTGGCATCCCTAATTCTGAGTTTGATTTATATTTTTTTGATAAAACATTGTCGTATTTTAAAAGTTTCAGTTGATCTAAAGTTAATAACGGTTTTGGGAATATCTGTAAAAAACTTGCAGATAAACTTGCCACAGTTATTGGCAAAGGAATCAATAGTCTTTTTTTATCTATTGTTTTAAGCAATTCTTTTAAAATATCCTTAAATGTTAGTATCTCAGGGCCAACACATTCAATTATATTAGAATTTATCTTTTTTGTAATTACATTAAAGATAATGTCAGTTAAGTCTGAACAATGTATGGGCATAAATTTTGTATTTCCAGAATAATAAATTGGAAAAATTGGCAATCTATTTAAAAGGGTCATAAAAGTTGTGGTAAATTTATCATCTACAGAATAAACGACAGAAGGTCTTAAAATTGTAGCCAAGGAAAAATTTTTTAAAATATTCCCTTCACCATTCAATTTACTTTGTGCATATTTTGAGTCTATTGCCTCATTAATACCCAAAGCAGATAAATGCACAAATTGTTTAAGATTATATTCCTTACAAAGTTTAGCTAATATAGTAGGAAATACATTGTGTATATTGTTAAAAGTATTTCCACCTTTTTTTTCATAAAGAATTCCTGTTAAATTTATACAGATTTCTGTATTTTCAAAAAGTTTTCTAATTTTTGATTCATCAAAAATATTAGATTCTACTATATTTATATAACCTGCATTTGCTTGGGTTTTAATTATATACCCCTTTTGATGCACATTTCTTGTAACGACAGTTAGCTTATAGTTATTTTTTGCTAACTTTCTAATCAAATTCCTTCCTATTTGACCACTTCCGCCAAAAATTAGACAATTTTTATCTTTCATATATATATGTTTACAAATGAATATTGATATTAAACTCCACAAAAATGATTTACCAGATGATTTAGAATTAGGCAATGTAATAGCTATAGATGGAGAGTTTATGGGGCTAGATGTTATGCGTGATCCTCTTTGTTTAATTCAGATATCGACAGGAAAAAATGATGCACATATAGTTCAGTTTGATAGATCCTCTTATAATGCGCCAAATTTAGTAAAGATATTATCGGACAACTCTGTAGCTAAAATTTTTCATTATGGAAGAGCTGATATAGCTTATATTAAACATTATCTTAATATAAAAACTAATAATATTCTTGATACAAAAATTGCATCAAAACTAGCAAGATCTTATTCAGATAGTCATTCTCTTAAAACTTTGATTAAAGAGTTTTTAAATATCGATGTAAGTAAACAATTCCAAAGTTCAGACTTTGGTGGTGAACTTTCTCAGGCACAACTTAAGTATTGTGCTAATGATGTAATTTATTTGCACAAAATCCATAATGAATTAATTAAAATTTTAGAAAGAGAAAAACGTGTTGACTTATATAAAGAATGTTTAAAATTTTTAAATATTAGAGTTGATCTTGACTTAGCTCTATTTAAGGATGATATCTGGTCACATTAATGAAAAAAAAAAATTATATTAAATATGCTAAGAATGTAATTGATCTTGAAATTAATGCTTTAACGAAATTAAGAAAAAATTTAAGCAATTCTTTTAATCTCGCAGTAAAAGAAATCGTAAAATGCCAATCAAAAGTGATTTTATGTGGTGTGGGAAAAAGTGGTTTAATTGCAAATAAAATAGCTGCAACATTATCTTCTGTTGGAACCCCATCATTTTATTTATCAGCAAGTGATTCATCTCATGGAGATCTAGGAAGTATAACTAAAAAAGATATTTTAATTTTAATCAGTTATTCTGGTGAGACAAATGAGCTAAAAAATATAATTCAATATGCTAACCGAAATAAAATTTTACTAATTGCTATAGTATCTAAGAAAGACTCAGTTTTATATAAAGCTGCTGATATAAAATTATTAACACCTCAAGTTCAAGAGTCAGGGAGTATTGTGCCAACATCAAGCACCATTGTTCAATTAGCGCTTGGTGATGCGTTAGCTATTGCAGCTATGAAAGAAAAAAAATTTGACAAATTAGATTTCAAAAAAATACACCCTGCAGGTAGTTTAGGCGCACGTTTAAAAACTGTCGAGGATATTATGCTTAAAGGTAATAAAATTCCATTTGTTAAAGAAAATTTAAAAATGAAAAATGCATTAAAAATATTGAGTAATAAAAAACTTGGTATTTTAATTGTTGAAAATAAAAAAAAACAGACTTCAGGAATTATTACTGACGGCCAAATAAGAAGATTCAATGAAAAAAAAATAAATCTTTATTCGATTGTTGTTAAAGATATAATGACAAAAAATCCTATCAGTATTGATAAAGATGCATTAGCTGCTAAAGCTTTATCCTTAATGAATAATAAAAGAATTACTTCACTTTGCGTATTCAATAAAAAAAATAAAAAAAAAACAATTGGTGTAATTCATATTCACACGATATTGCAGTCTAATATATCTTAATGAAAAAAAGTTTAGTATTTAAGATTTTACTTATACTTCTTCTGATTTTATCAACATTATTCTTTTATTCAAAACTTAATAAAAAAAAGCAAAATGTTGATACAAAAACCGATTTAGAGAATAATGAGGCAATCTCAAGTGGTAATGTTATAAAAGATGTAAATTATTCATCAAAAGACTCCAGAGGAAATAAATATGTGATGAAAGCTTCTGAGGGACAAGTTGATTTAAATAATACAAAAACAATATTTCTTACTGATGTTAAAGCATACATCAGATTTGAGGATTCTAGTGAAATCAAGATTATTTCTAACTTTGGTAAATATAATATCGATAATTATGATACAATTTTTTCAAAAAATGTAATAATTACATATGCTGATAACAAAATTAAAGCGAATTATGTTGATTTTTCATTAACTAGAAATTCAATGATAATATCTAAAGAGATTGTGTATACCAACAAAAATAATATGCTTAAAGCTGACGTAATTGAAATTAATATAGAAAACAAGGATACAAAAATTTATATGTATGAACAAAACAACAAAGTTAATATAAAATCAAAAAAATAAAATAATGGCTGTTATCAAAAAATTCAGAATTAAATCTTTTAAAAATGTCAATTCAATCATTGAATTTAAAAACGTATCTCTTTCATATGGAAATAGACTAATTCTGGATAATATTAATTTTAAGATTAATGAAGGTCAAATTTTTGGGATGCTTGGTCCAAATGGTGTTGGTAAATCTACTATATTTAATTTAATTACGGGTTTGGTAAAACCAAAACATGGAAAAATTTATATAAATGGAAAAGATGCTACTGATTATCCAGTTTATCTTAGAACAAAAAAATTTAAAGTTGGATATGTTCCACAATACGGTGGACATTTTAATGATTTAACACTTTACGATAACCTTAAAGCAATAAGTGAAATTGTAATAGAAAATAAAAACTATAGACCTGAAAGAATTGATTATCTACTTTCAAAATTCGAGCTTGAAAATGTAAAAAATATTAAAGCTAAATTTTTATCTGGAGGTCAAAAGAAAAAACTTGTAATTGCTCTTGCTTTGTTAAGTGAGCCTAAAGTTTTACTTCTAGACGAATGTTTTGCTGCTCTAGATATTCTTACAATTAAAATGCTTCAAGAAATAATAGTTAATCTTCAACAAGAGAGTAAAATTACAATTTGTATATGCGATCATCAAGCCAGAGATTTGCTTTCATGTGTCGATATTGCTATGATTTTAAGTAATTGTAAGATAATTGCTCAAGATACCCCATCCAATTTAGTAAAAAATATAAGTGCAAAAAACGCTTATTTTGGAGACAACTTTAAGATTAATTAATTTTTTGATGTCTAACTTTACAATTGTAAAAAAAAAAATTGAAAATTTTGATAAAATTATTTCAGTAAGTGGAGATAAGAGCATTAGTATAAGATGGGTTTTATTTTCATCTCTTGCTTCTGGTGTTTCTACAGCAAAAAACTTATTAATCTCGGAAGATGTATTAGCAGCCATCAACTCAATTAGAAAATTAGGGATTAAAGTAATTTTAAAAAATAATTTATGTAAAATTTATGGAAAAGGAATTAATGGATACAAATATAAAGACAAACTTATTTTGAATGCTCAAAATTCAGGGACCACAGGAAGATTGATCCTTGGTTTTTTAATAGATACACCAAAAAAAATAAAATTAATTGGAGATAGTAGTTTATCCAAACGAGATTTCAAAAGAGTTTCAGATCCATTAAGTAAATTTGGAGCTAAATTTGAATTAAATAAAAATTACACTCTTCCTCTCTTTGTTCAAGGATCAAAAAATTTAAATCCAATTAATTATTTTGAAAAAAGAGGATCTGCTCAATGTAAAAGTAGTGTTATATTTGGTGGGTTCAGATGTAATGGTAAGACAGTAATTAAAGCTAAAAAATCTAGAAATCATACTGAACTTCTATGTAAATATCTTAAATTACCAATCAAAATAAAAAATAAAAAAAATTATGATTTAATTGAAGTTAAAAAAGTAAAAAAGATTAAAAAATTAAATTATAATATTCCTTCTGACATCAGTTCAGCTGCTTTTTTTATAGCTCTAACAGTATTATGTAATAATTCAAAAATTAAAATTAAAAGTGTTAATATTAATTCATCAAGAATTGGCATAATAACAATTTTAAGAAAAATGGGGGTCAAAATCATTCTAAAAAATAAAAAAGTTTATAAAGGGGAAAAAATTGCTGATATCTGTGTTGAGAGTCCATCAATAATAAAAAAGATTAATTGTCCCACAAATTTAAATAGTAATATGATAGATGAATTTTTAGTTATTTTTTTAGTAGCTGCTAAAGCTAACGGTATTTCATATTTTAAAAATCTATCTGAACTAAATAAAAAAGAAAGTCCAAGATTAGAATGGGCATCTAAAATTTTGAATTTAATGGGCATCAAAACAATCACCACTAATGACTCGATTAAAATATTTGGAAATCCAAAATTAGAAGTTAAAAAAAAAATTATTATAAAAAATTTTCTTAAAGATCATAGGGTTTTTATGACAAGCGTTATAGCTGCACATGCCTTTGGTGGTCAGTGGATTATACATGACAAAAATTCAATCAAAACTTCCTTTCCATCTTTTCTTAAAATTATATCTAATCTTAAAAAATGAAAATTAAAAAAAATAAAATTTTAAAAATTGCAATTGACTCACCAGCTGCCGCTGGAGCAGGTACATTGGCAAAATCTATATCTAGACATTATAATCTTTATTATTTGGATACTGGTAAAATTTATAGGTATATTGCATACTTAAAATTAAAATTTCCAAGAAAATTTAGTTTTATATTTCTTAAAAGGAAAGTAAAAAAATTAAAAACTAAAGATCTTAAAATTAAAATTTTATTATCGGATAAAATTGGTATTGAGGCATCGCTGATAGCAAAAAATTTAAAAATTAGAAAAATAGTTCATTCTTTTCAGTTAAATTCTGCTTATAATCCCCCCAAAAAATATGATGGTTCATGTCTTGATGGCAGAGACATAACTTATAAAATAATACCTGATGCAGACTTTAAGTTTTTTATAACTGCCAACCTAAAAACAAGGGCCCTGAGAAGATACAAGGAGCTCAAAAAACTCAAAAAAGATGTAACTTATAAAGAAATTCTCAAAAGTATTAAAAAACGTGATAAAAGTGACTATAATCGTAAAATTTCTCCTCTGAAAAAAACTAAAGATTCAGTGTTGATAAATACTACAAATTTAACTAAAAAAGCGTGTTTTTTAAAAATTAAAAAAATTATAGACAATAAAATAAATTAATAATGGAAATTTACAAAGATTTAACAAACCCTGCTGTTCAACAATTTGAAGAGCTTTTAAACACCCAGCTATCAAAAGTAAATATTGAAGAAGGAAAAATTATTGAGGGTAAAATAAACAAAATAACTGAGAAATATGTTTTTTTACATGTAGAAGGTCTTAAGTCTGAACCAGTTTTAGACATTAATGAACTTAAAAGCATGGGTTTAACAAATAAAATTAAGTTAGGTGAGAGTATACCTGTTTTATTAGAAAAACTTGAGGATAAAATGGGAGAAGTTGTCGTATCAGCAAGTAAAGCGCAAAAAATTAAAGGCTGGGATAAATTAGTTGAAGCATATGAAAAAAATGAACCAATAATGGGAAAAATTACTTCTAAATGTAAAGGTGGGTGTATTGTTGAACATATTGATACAGGTTCATTAATGTTTCTTCCTGGATCTCAAATTAGTGACAAGCCTTTAAAAGACATAAGTCACTTAATGAATGAACCTCAAAAATTTGCATTAATTAAATTAGATAAAGTTAGAGGGAATGCCTGTGTATCAAGAAGAGAAATTATATCATCATTTAAAAAAGAAGATAAAGCTAAAATTATCGAAAAATTCAAAATAGGAGATGTTATTAAAGGTGCTGAGGTGAAAGGTTATAGCACATTTGGATGTTTTTTTAATGTAAATAACGAATTAGATGTACTCTGTCATACTAGTGAACTTTCATATTCAAGAGTAAATCATGCAGATGAGCTTTTTAATATTGGTGATAAAGTTGATTTAAAAGTAATTTCTGTTGATAAAGAAAAACTACAAGTAGGCTGTTCTGTAAAACAACTTTCTCCAGATCCTTTTGAACATATTGAAAATTATGAACTTAATAAAATTTACAAAGTAAAAGTTACTAAAATTATGGATTTTGGAGCATTTTGTGAATTAGAGCCAGGTCTTACAACTTTATTACATTCTAGTGAATTAAGCTGGAGTAAAAAAAACACGTCAGCAAAAAAAATGTTTAAAGTGGGTGATGAAATAAATTGTGTAATTACAGAAATTGATAAGGATAAAAGAAGAGTTGCTATTTCTCATAGATTAACAATTGAAAATCCATTTGAGAAATTTGAAAAGCAATATCCAGTAGGAACAATTGTGGATACAGAGATAGTGAGTAAAAATGACTACTCATTATTCGTAAGGGTAAAAGATTCTGATATTGATGCATTTCTACATTGTAATGATCTCTCATATCAAAATAATAGTGAAGATGAATTATCAAATTATAAAAAAGGTGATAAAATTAAAGTTAAAGTTTTGGAAATTAAAACTGAAGATCAAAAAATAAGGGTTGGTCATAAGCAGACACAAAAAGACCCTTTTGATTGGTTTAAAGATAAAAAAAAGGACCAAACAATAACGGTTAAAATAATCTCAACTGATAACAAAGGTTTAATAGTAAGACCTGAAGGTTGTGAGATGGATTTTATTATAAAAAAATCGCAAATAGCAATTAATGCTGCTGATGCTAGACCGTCAAGATTTACAGGTGGTGAAAAAATTGATTGTGCAATATCTGAAATTGATTTTGAAAAAAGAAAAATTAGCCTAAGTATGAAATTGCTAGAAGAAATTGAAAGAAAAGAAGCCCTAGAAAAATTTGGTGCTGAAGGGTCAGGAAAAAATTTACCATTTTCTTCACTTTCAGAAGATTTAAAGAAAAAAAACAAAAAAAGTGATTGATAAATTAAAGAGTTAAATTGGGAATTGTAAAATCAAAGTTACTAAAACAAATCGCTAATTCTTACCCAAATATCAGCAAAAAAGACTTAGAAAAATTTGTCAATATTATTTTAAGTGAAATTAGAAATTCCCTTAAAAGAGGAGAAAGAGTTGAATTAAGAGGCTTTGGTATATTTTCGTCACACATTCAAAGAGCAAGAATTTCTAGAAATCCTAAAACAGGAGAAAAAGTTAATACCCCTAAAAAGAAAACAATTCACTTTAAAATGGCTAAAGAGTTGTTTAAAAAAATAAATAATGATGAAGAATAAAATATTTGTTGCTTGCGATAGTGTCAATATTTCTAAAGTTAAAACAATTATAAAGAATACACAAAATTCTAAATTAAAAATTGGATATAAATTTGGACTAGAATTTTCCAACTCAAAAAATGGAAGAAATTTCATATCTCAACTAAAAAAAAAAATAATTTTTCTAGATCTTAAATTACACGATATCCCAAATACATGTGTATCAACGATAAAAGCTATTAAAAATTTAAAAGTTAATTATTTAACGATACATATAAGTTCAGGCCTAGAAGCATTAAAAGCTGCAAAAAGAATTTCAGGAAAAATTAAATTAATCGGTGTTACTATTCTTACTTCTTTAGATAATAAAGCATTAAAAGAAATTGGATTTAATAAAGATGTAAAAAAATTAGTCCTTCATCAAGCAAAATTAGCAAGTAAAGCGAAGTTAGATGCAATTGTCTGTAGTGCCCAAGAGGTCAAAATTGTAAAAAAAGTGTTTAAAAAAGAAATTATCACACCAGGAATTAGATTTAATCTTAAAAAAAATGACCAAAAGAGAATCCTAACCCCAAAAGAAGCATTTAAAAATGGAAGTGATTGGCTTGTAATTGGAAGACCCATAACAAAAGGCAATATAAAAAAAAATATAAATACATTAATTGATCATTTAAAACAATGATCCTCAAATCAAAAATATGTGGAGTATCTGACTCTAAAACATTAAACTATTTAATTAATCATCCTAACCCACCGCAATTTATTGGTTTTATAGTTAATTATCCAAAATCTAAAAGGTATGTAAGTTTAGAGAAACTAAAAAAATTATTAAAAATTAGCAAAAAAAACTGTCTGTATGTAGCAGTGCTTGTAAATCCTGATCATGAAGTACTTGAAAGTATTAAAAATTTACCATTTGATTACTATCAACTTTATGATTGCTATCCTTCACAAATTAAGTCAATTAAAAATAAATATAAAAAAAAAATTATCACTGCCATTACTATAGATAATGAGGATGATGTTATAAAATATAAACTTTTTTCGGAAACAACTGATATCTATTTATTTGACAGCAAAGGATATGAAAAAAGTATGTCGTTTAATCATAAGTTTATAAATAATCTAAATTCAAATAAAGAAATAATGATAGCAGGAAATATTCAAGTAAATGAAAATCTTGAAAATTATAAAAAAATAGCAGATATTATTGATATTTCTGGTGGACTAGAAACTGCTGGATTAAAGGATTTTTCCAAAATAGAAATTTTCTTAAATAAAATTAAAGATTTAAATTATGAAGCTTAAAAAAAATATACCTTTAATCGATCAACATGATAAATATGGGTTTTGGGGTAGAAAATTTGGTGGAAGTTATATCCCAGAAACTCTAAAAAAACCCGTAGAAGATTTAACAAATACATTTGAAAAATTAAGAAAAGATAAAAAATTTATTAAAAAAAGAGATTTCTACTTTAAAAATTACATTGGCTCCCCAACATCATTCATAAAATTAGAGAATTTATCTAATCACTTAGGTGGTGCCCAGATCTGGGCTAAAGTAGTTTCTGAAGCAAATGGTGGAGCTCATAAAATATATAATGCTACGGTCCATGCTTTAATTTGTAAAGCAATGGGAAAAAAATATATTGTTGGTGATACTGGAGCTGGTTATGCAGGAAAGATGCTAAGTATGGCAGCAAAAAAATTTGGTCTTAAATGTAAGATTTTTATGGGAGCAAAAGATATAAACCGTCAGAAACCAAACTGTGATGCAATGAGAAAGAATGGGGCTGAAATAGTACCTGTTTACTCTGGGAGCCAAACTTTAGTTGATGCAGTAAGTGAGTGTATGAGATATTGGGTTTCAAATTGTGATAATACTCACATGTGTGTAGGTTCCACTGTAGGTCCAAACATATTTGTTAAGATATGTGGTTGGTCAACCGCGCAAATATCTAGAGAGCTAAAAGCTCAATTAAAAAAAGAATTTAAAAAGATTCCAAAAAAAATAAAACTTATCAATTGTGTTGGCGGTGGTAGTTCAGCTTATGGTTTTTGGAGTGAATTTATTGATTTTAATAAAAAACAAATTGAATTAATTGGTGTTGAAGCTGGTGGTCCTAAAAAATCTAAATTACACGCTGCCCCTTTGAGCAGAAATGCAAAAATTGGAATTCTACATGGTGCAGCTTCTTATGTTTGTCAAAATAATGAAGGTCAAATTCATGAGACGGAGTCCATTAGTGCTGGTTTAGATTATCCTGGGGTTAGTCCAATTCACTGTTTTTTAAAAGATACAAAAAGAGCAAGATATACCTACGCAACCGATGAAGAGGCTTTAAGCGCTTACAAGCTAGTTAAAAAATATGAAAAATTAAATCCTAGCCTTGAACCAAGTCATGCTTTTGCAGAAGTAATCAAAATTGCACCTAAACTTAGTAAAGATACAATTTGTATTGTTAATTCTTGTGGAGATGCAAAAAAAGATAGGGATATTTTAAAGAAAAGATTGGGTAAATATTAATGAGTGAGTCTTTGATCAATCTTGCATTTAAAATAGCTAAAAATGAAAACAGACCTGCACTATTAACTTACACCGTAGCAGGTGATAATAGTAAAAAAAATTCACTAGAAATTTTAAAATCAATTTCTAAATATGCTGATATTTGTGAATTGGGTTTTCCACATAATACTCCGATAGCTGATGGTGGTCAAATTCAAACTAGTGCATATAGAGCTATTAAAAATGGCATCAAGATTAATGATGTATTTTCTATTGTGAGTCAGTTTAAAAAATTAAAAAAAAATAAACCAATTATTTTGATGGGTTATTATAATATGATTTACCAGTATAATGAAAATAAATTCATAAATAAATGTAAAAGATCTAAAGTAGATGGATTAATTGTTGTAGATTTGCCTTTTCCTGAAAATAAAAAATTTGCTTTAAAGTGTAAAAAGAACAATATTAATTTTATTCAACTTATTTCACCTACAACATCTAAGGCTCGTTTAAAGCAAATTGTTAAAAGTTCTCATGATATGATTTATTATATTAGCATGTTGTCTACCACGGGTGGAAAGCTTAAAGTTTCTCCAAAAAAAATACTTAGGGAATATTCAAAAATAAAAAAACAAAATAAATCAAAAAATGTGGTAATTGGGTTTGGAATAACAGAAAAAACTATAAATTCTCTAAAAAAAGCTGATGGGTTGGTTGTAGGAAGTGCAATTTGCAAGAAAATAACTGATTCCATTAAAAGAAGACAAAATGCTGTCACAAATGTTACTAATGTAGTTAAAAGATTAAAAAATAAAATTAAATGAACTGGATTACAAAAATAATAAAAGCAGGTGAAAAAATAA
>MDSV01137672.1_pt1 | contig 12349 bp, 12 predicted proteins | sample 810851 | NCBI WGS metagenome assembly MDSV01 (sample SAMN05326640, study PRJNA326480) | marine metagenome | isolation source: seawater | place: Atlantic Ocean: North East | collected 2012
CAAAGAAAAAGAGATCAGTCAAATATGAATAAACTTAACCATATTGCCTTCATTATGGATGGCAATGGTAGGTGGGGTAAAAAAAAAGGTAAAAGTCGAAATTTCGGGCATCTACGAGGTGTTGAGACAGTAAAGGATATTGTAAAAAATTCTATAAAATTAAAAATTCCTATAATAACATTTTACGTATTTTCCTCAGAAAATTGGAAAAGACCAAAAAGTGAAATAAATTTTTTATTTAAGCTTATTAAAAATTATTTTTCAAAAGAAATCGAAAATATAATACGCCAAGGAATCAAAATAAATATAATTGGAGAAATTAATAAATTATCGTCAAATATTAAACCAACTTTAAAAAAAACAATTAGATTAACGAAAAAAAACAAAAAGATTTTAGTTAATCTAGCAATAAATTATGGATCAAAAAATGAAATATTAAATGCATTCAAAAAAAATAAAAAAAAACTAACAGTTAACAATCTTAAAAAAAATCTTTATACTAAAAATCTTCCCGATCCTGATATTTTAATAAGAACCGGTGGTCATCAAAGATTAAGTAATTTTATGCTTTGGCAACTGGCCTATGCTGAACTTTTTTTTCTAAAAAAATTATGGCCAGATTTTAATAAGAATGATTTAATTAAAATTATAAAAAAATTTAAAAAAGAGAAAAGAAATTTTGGTTCATTATGATATCTGAAAATTTAAAAAAAAGATCTTTTACATCAATTTTTTTACTACTCTTGATATTTTTATTTTTGAACTCTAATCTTATTTTGGTTTATAGTTTAATTGTTTTGGGGTCTCTAGCTATAATTGAATTCATTAATTTAACCAAAAAAATTTTTCACAAGATATTCTATTTATTTTTTATAAATTTATTTTTTATTATTTATATTTTTATTTTTTGTTTTTTATTTGTTTTTTTTTCAAATTTTATACAATTAAAAATTATAATTTTAATGCTAATTTTAATTTGTGCTGCTTCTGATATAGGAGGTTTTATTTTTGGTAAAATTTTTAAAGGACCAAAATTAACAAAGATAAGCCCAAACAAAACGATAGCTGGTTCTCTAGGTTCAATTTTATTATCTATTTTTGTTATAATCATTTTAGGCTATTTTTTATCACTTAATATAAATTTCTTTTTAATTATGATTTCTATAATTATTTCAATATCTTGCCAAATTGGAGATTTGCTTTTTTCATACCTAAAAAGAAAAGCGAAGATAAAAGACACTGGAAAATTTTTACCTGGTCATGGAGGAGTTTTGGATAGAGTTGATGGAATTCTTTTAGGTTTTCCAACTGGTTTAATTTCATTAATTTTATTTATCAAATGAAAAAAAAAATTATAATACTAGGTTCTACTGGGTCAATTGGATTATCAACTTTAAATATAATTAATAAAAAAAAAAATTTATTTGAGGTAATTTTACTATCAGCAAAAAATAATTACAAAGAAATTTGTAGACAAATAAATAAATACAATCCGTTATATTTTGTTATAGCTAATCCTTTAATTTTTGAAAAAGTAAAAAAAAAATTTAAAAACAAAAAAACAAAAATTTTAAATAATTATAATGAAATTAAATTTAAACAAAAAACAGACATAGCTATATCAGCTATACCAGGAATAAATGGATTGTTACCAACAATATCGATTATAAAATTTACAAGAAAATTGCTCTTAGCAAATAAAGAGTCAATAATTTGTGGTTGGGAACTAATCAAAAAAGAATCTTTTAAAAACAAAACAGAAATTGTTCCAATTGACTCGGAACATTATTCTATTTTTAAACTAATAAAAGATTATAGAGTAGATCAAATAAAAAAAATTTACCTTACTGCTTCAGGAGGGCCTTTTTTAAATTATAAACCACATCAATTTAGAAATATTAAACCTAAAGATGCTTTAAAACATCCAAAATGGAAAATGGGAAAAAAAATTACTATAGACTCATCTACAATGATGAATAAAATTTTAGAATTAATTGAGGCACAAAAATTATTTAATATTCCAAGTAAAAAATTAGATATTTTAATACATCCTAATTCATTAGTTCATGCAATTGTCATGTTTAATAATGGAATTACTAAAATGCTTTATCATCAAACAACAATGATTGTTCCAATAGCTAATGCGATATTTGATGGAGAAATAGATATTGAAGATTATTATAAACCGAAGACAAATGATAAAAATGATATTGAAAATATTTATTTTAGCAGAGTTAACAAAAAAATATTTCCAATAATTAAATTAAAAGACAGAATGAATGAATACCCTTCAACGTCTATAATTATTAATTCTACTAATGAAGTGTTAGTAGACCAGTTTCTTAACAAAAATATAACCTATAATGACATTATTAAAGGCATAAAGTATGTTCTTAGGGATAGATATTACAAGAAATATGCTATAAAAAAGCCCAAAACAATTAATCAAATTTTAAACATAGACTTTTGGGCAAAGAAAACAATACTTAATAAAATTTCTAATGATTAGAACAATTTTTATATTAATTTCATTCTTGTTTATTTCTCAAGTGAATGCTGAAATGATTAATAAACTTATCATTGAAGGAAACAAAAGAGTTTCTGACGAAACAATCAAGGTATATGGAGATATAACTATTAACAAAGATATCTCTGAGGCTAATTTAAACACAATTATTAACAATTTATATTCGACAAATTTTTTTAAAGATGTTTCAGCTAAGATAAGCTCAAACACTTTATTAATTAAAGTTAGCGAGTATCCTATAGTAAATCAGTTAATTATAGTTGGTGAACCACGAGATTCTTATGTTGAAAATATTCAAAAATTAATTTCTTTAAAGGAAAAAAGATCGTTCATCAGATCGTTTTTAGCTAAAGACATTGCAACTATAAAAAGTTTTTACTCTTCATTAGGATATAATTTTGCAAACATTGATGTAAAATCAAAAGAAATTGATGAAGGTAATTTGGATTTAATTTTTGAAATAGATAGAGGACAGCAAACTAAAATTGAATCAATTAGTTTTATTGGAAATAAGTCAATTAGATCTAAAAGATTAAAAGATGTGATTGCAAGTGAAGAAGACAAATTTTGGAAAGTAATTTCAAAAAATACAAATTTCAGTAAAAATCTTGTAAGTCTAGATATAAGATTATTAGAAAATTATTATAAGTCGATAGGTTATTATGATGTGAAAATTAATTCAAGTGTAGCTGAAATAAATGAAACCGATGCTAATGCAAAAATTATTTATAGTATTGACGAAGGTAACAGATACATAATTAATAAAATTTCAACAAAAGTAGATGCAGTTTTTGATAAAAAGATATTTTTTCCATTAAATGATATTTTTAAAGACTATGCAGGTGATTACTACTCACCTTTTAAAGTAAAAAAACTTTTAGATGAAATTGATATACTTATAGAGTCCAACAATTTGCAATTTGTTGAGCATAATGTGGAGGAAATAATTGAGAGAGATACTGTTAATATTGTATTTAATATTTTCGAAGGTGAAAAAAATCTAGTTGAAAGAATTAATATCACTGGAAATAATATAACGAATGAAGAGGTTATTAGAGGTGAATTAATACTTGATGAAGGTGATCCATTTGTAAATTTAAACTTAGAAAAATCAATTGCAGAATTAAAAGCAAGAAGAATATTTAAAGACGTAAAATATGAAGTTAAACAGGGTAGTCAAAAAAATCTTAAAGTTATAAATATTATTGTAGAGGAACAACCTACTGGTGAAATCAGTGCTGGAGCAGGTATTGGTACAAGTGGAGGAAGTTTTGCTTTTAACATTAAAGAAAATAATTGGTTAGGTGAAGGTAAATCTTTATCTTTCGATGTGCAATTGGATAAAGAATCATTAGCAGGACAATTAAGTTTTACTGATCCAAATTACGACTTTTTAGGTAATTCATTAAGTTATTCTATAGCAAGTGAAAAAAATGATAGGCCTAATCAAGGTTATGAAAACTCTATCCTCTCCGCTTCAATCGGAACAAGTTTTGAGCAATACAAAGATACGAATTTAAACTTATCTATTGCCGCTAGTCATGATGATTTAAAAGCTGAAAATACGGCTTCATCATCATTAAAAAAACAAGCTGGTACTTTTACTGAGCTTGCGGCGAGATATGGTATTTCTTTAGATAAAAGAGATAGAGCTTTTATGCCTACAGACGGATCAATTATAAGCTTCGGTCAAGAATTACCGATTTATGCCGATAAACCTTTTATTTCAAATACATTTTCCTCAAGCGTTTATAAATCATTTGGCGAAGATGTTATAGGAGCTGCTAAGTTTTATATTACATCAATAAATGGTTTAAATAATGAAGACGTGAGATTGAGTAAAAGAAAAGGGCTGTCTTCGTACAGACTAAGAGGTTTTGAAAAAAACAAAGTAGGTCCCGTAGATGGATCAGATCACATTGGTGGAAATTATGCTTCAGCGATTAATTTTGAAACTAACTTACCCAAGTTATTACCAGAGTCATCAAATGTAGATATTGGTTTATTTCTAGACGCCGGAAATATTTGGGGCGTAGATTACGATAGTACTTTGGATGATAGCAATAAGATTAGATCTTCAACAGGTATAGCTGCTAGTTGGTTATCTCCATTAGGACCAATGACCTTTATTTTGTCACAAAATTTAAGTAAAGCTGATACAGATGAAACTCAAAGCTTCTCATTTAATTTAGGTACGACTTTTTAAATATGCAATTAAACAAATTTCTATCGATTTTATTTTTGTCGTTATTTCTTAATAATTCAGTTATAGCTGAAATACCTCATTTTTTAGATTTTAAGTTTATTTTAAATTCAAGCAGTGCAGGTAAAAAAGCTCAAGACTATCTAAAAAATAAACTGAATAACGGTCTTAAAAATATTACCGATAAAGAAAAAAAAATTTTAGATGAAGAAAAAAAAATAATAAGCCAAAAAAAGGTTATTTCTCAAGAGGAGTATAAAAAAAAAGTATCAGAACTAAGAAAGAAAGTTTTAAATCTTCAAAAAGAGAGAACTACTCTTTTAGAAGAAGTTGCAAAAAAAAGAGCTAAAGCAAAAGAAGTTCTTTTAAAAAATTTAAATCCCATTATGAAAGATTATATGAGTGAAAAAAAAATAAGGATGGTGGTTGATAAAAAAAGTCTTTTATTAGCAGATGAAAATCTTGATATAACTAAAGATATAATGAATTTGCTTAATAAAAAACTTAAATCAATTAATTTAGATTAAAATGCCAAAAAATATTTTTTTTAAAAAAAAAAATATTAATATCAAAATTCTTTTCCCAAAAATTAAATTTAAGAAAAATTTTATAGTTAATGATATTTGTCCTTTAAATATGGCAAGTAAAAATGATTTAACTTTTTTCGACTCTCTGAGATATAAAATATTAGCCTCAAAAACAAAAGCGGGAGCATGTATTACAACTGAAAAATTGAAAGATTTTTTACCAAAAGATGTACAAAAAATAGTGGTAAGTAAAGTTTTGTTCGATCTAGCAATAACACTAAATAAGATTTATCCTAAAGCAGATATTGATTATCCTGATTTATCTTTAAAAAAACCAAATATTAAAAAGCTTAAATATGTAAAATTTGGTAATAATGTTTTAATAGGTAAAGGTGTTAAAATAGGCTCGAATACGATAATTGGTTCTAACACTATTATCGAACATAGTGTAAAAATTGGAAAAAATTGTGTGATTGGCTCAAATGTGATTATAAAAAATTCTATATTAGGTGATAGGATAGTAATACAAGATAATTGTAAAATCGGACAAAAAGGTTTTGGTTTTATTCCATTTAAAAATAAAAACATAAAGTTTCCTCATATAGGTCACGTATTGATTGATGATGATGTAGAAATATCTACTGGATGCACAATTGATAGAGGTTCTTTAGATAATACTACTATTGGAAAAAATACTTACCTAGATAATCAGGTACACGTTGCTCATAACGTAAAAATTGGTTCTAACTGCATGATAGCCGGGCAGGTTGGTTTTGCTGGAAGCTCTAAAATAGGTAATCATGTATCAATAGGAGGACAAGCTGGTGTTTCTGGTCACCTAAAAATTGGGGATAATGTTAAAATAGGTGGAGGCAGTGGTGTAGTTAAGGACATAGAAAACGATCAAGTTGTTATGGGATACCCGGCAGTTCCATTAAAACAATTTTTAAAAAAAAAATTATGAGTAAAACTGAGCTTAACAAAAAGGATATAGAGAAACTACTCCCTCATAGAGAACCAATGTTATTAATAGATAAACTGACTAATATAGTCCCATTAAAATCAGCTACAGCCATAATGTATGTTAAAAAAAATGGTTTTTACGTACAAGGTCATTTTCCTGGTCAACCAGTCATGCCAGGTGTACTAATTGTTGAGGCGTTCGGTCAAGCTGCTGCTGCTTTAACCGCTCATGGAATAGATCCAAAGGAATATGCCAATAAGCTAGTTTATCTTATGGGAGTAGATAAAGCTAGATTTAGAAATCCTGTGATACCTGATTGTGAACTTCATTTAGAAATTGAAGCAATAAGATCTCACGGTAGAGTTTGGAAGTATAAGGGAACTGCAAAGGTAGCTGGAAAAAGAATGGCAGATGCAGAGTGGTCAGCAACAATAGTAGATAGAAAAGAATGATACATAGTTCAAGCGTAATTGATAAAAAAGCTAAAATTTCAAAGAACGTTAAAATTGGACCGTTTTGTTATGTAGGCCCAAATGTAGAGTTATCTGATGAAGTTGAATTAATTTCGAATGTTCATATAGAAGGTTTTACAAAAATTGGAAAAGGAACTAAAATTTTCCCTTTTGCAAGCATTGGTACTCAACCACAAGATCTAAAATTTAATAATGAGAGAACAACTTTATTCATTGGAGAAAATAACACTATTAGGGAGTATGTTACAATAAATCCAGGAACAGCAGGAGGTGGATCAAAAACTTTAATTGGAAATAATTGTTTATTTATGATTTCTTCTCATGTAGCACACGATTGCCAAATTGGAAATGATGTGATTATTGCTAACAATGTCCCTTTAGGTGGACATGTCACGATAGAGGACTCGGTTGTTATTGGAGGAAATTCGGCTGTTCAACAATTCACAAGAATAGGTAGATTAGCCATGATTGGAGGAATGACTGGTGTTTTAAAGGACGTCACACCTTTCGGCTTATCAATAGGAAATAGAAATTATCTACAAGGTATAAATCTTATTGGTTTACGAAGAAAAAAATATGATAATAAAAAAATTATGGGACTAGATAAAGCATATAAAGAAATTTTCGCATCAAAAAATCTCCATGAAAATTTAAGTAAGATTAACGGTGAATATAAAGACAATGAACTAGTAACAGAAGTTATCAAATTTATTGCAAAAGATAAAAAAAGACCGATTTGTTCACCACAAAATTAAAATATGATTGGCTTAATTTTTGGAGAAACAGATCTTCCGAAATATATTTATAAAAAAGTTAAAAAAAGGGAAAATTATCTAATAATAGATCTTACTAAAAAAAAACTTTTTAAAAAAGATAAGCATTCCTATTCTGTTTCCGTAGGTCAATTTGGGAAAATTATTTCAATATTAAAAAAAAATAATTGTAAAAAAGTATTATTTGCTGGAAAAGTTCAAAAACCTAATTTTTCAAAAATTAAACTAGACTTAAAAGGGATTTATTACATCTCAAGGATTATTAAAAAATCGAAGCTCGGCGATGCAGCGTTATTGAAGGAAATAATTAATATTTTTAAAACTGAAAGAATAAAAACTATCAGTTCTACGGCATATACACCTGAACTAAATTTATCAAAAGGAAATTATTCAAAATATAAACCAGATAAAATAGATAAAAAAGATATAAGTAATGCTTTGAAAGCTTTAAATAAATCTAATCAATACAGTCACATCCAAGGTGCAATTAGCAGAGAAAATGTTGTTTTTCTTGAAAGAAAAGAAGGGACACAAAATATGTTAAGAAAAATTAAGAAAATAAAAAATATTTCTAAAGGTGTTCTTGTAAAATTTCCAAAAAAGAAACAAGATTTTAGAGTTGATTTACCAACAGTTGGCCTAGATACATTAAAACAGTGCAAAGCTATTGGACTAAGAGGTTTAGTATTAAAACATAAAAAGAATATTTTTTTAGATAAAAAAAAATAATTAATTTTGCCAACAAGAATAAAATGTTTATTTTAGTAAAATGAAAAAAATTTATTTATTGATCTTCTTTTTTTTTACATTAAACACTTTTGTAATATCAAAAGAACCTAAGCTGCAAGAAATTATTAGTGGATTGAATAGCCCATGGAGCTTATCATTCATTAATGAGAATTTAATATTAATTTCAGAAAAGTCAGGAAATCTAGTATTAGTTGACTTAAAAGATAAAAAAATAAAAAAAATCAAACATAATTTAAATATTTTAGAGGATGGACAAGGAGGGTTACTTGAGGTGCTCTTTTTTAACAATCGTGTTTTTGTTTCTTACTCTGAAAATCTAAAAAAGGGTTATTCAAGTACATCAGTTGCCACAGCAAAATTTAATGAAAATTTTTTAAATTTTGAAAATATTTTTAAAGCCGAACCGCCAATTAATTCAGGTTATCATTTTGGATCGAGACTGGTAATTAAAGATAATCTACTTTATGTTACGGTTGGAGAACGAGGAAAAGGAATGATTGCTCAAGATCCAACTAAACACCCGGGTAGCATTGTTAGAATTCATTTAGATGGGAAAATTCCCAAAAATAACCCAAAGTTTAAGGATAAAAAGAACTGGAAACCAGAGATATACCAGATAGGAGTAAGAAACCCCCAGGGGATGGACCTTTCTCCTTTTGATAATAAAATTTACATTACTAATCACGGTGCAAAAGGAGGAGATTGGTTTGGTGAGGTAAAATACGGTGAAAATTATGGTTGGAAAATTTTAGGATGGGGCGGAACTAACTACTCAGGAACTAGGATAGGTCCAAAATGGATGCCTGGTTTTACTAAAGCCATAAAATATTGGGTTCCATCAATCGCAGCAAGTTCTATGGTGATTTATAAGGGTCAAGAATTTAAAGAATGGAATGGAGATGCCCTGATAACTTCGCTCAAAGATCAATCCTTAAGAAAAATAAAATTTAAAAATAGTGAGTTTATTGATGAAAAAATTATATTTAAAGGAACAATTGGAAGAATAAGAGACATAGAAATTCAAAAAGATACGGGTAAAATTTTTCTTCTAACTGACGAAGGTTCTATTTGGAGACTTCAAAAGTGAAAAAAATATTTATTTTAACAGGTGAAGCTTCAGGTGATAAACTTGCCTCAAAAGTTGTAGAAAAATTAAACAAATTAAATTCAAATATTGAGTACTTATCAGTTGGTGGTGAAAATTTAAAAAAGCTAGGTATAAGATCTATTTATGATCTTTCAGAAATTACATATTTAGGTTTTACAAATGTAATTTTTAATATTTTGAAGATAAAAAGAAAAATAAATGAAACAGTAGAAGCTATAGAGAACTTTAAACCTGATATATTATTTACTGTTGATAGTCCAGATTTCACGTTAAGGGTTGCTGAAAGAGTTAAAAAGAAGATTCCTGAAATCAAAACTATTCATTATGTTGCACCCCAAGTATGGGTTTGGAGAGAGGGTAGAGTAAAAAATATTAAAAAATTTATTGATCATATACTTTTATTATTTAATTTTGAAAAAATTTACTTTGAAAAAGAAAATATGAGTCATGATTTTGTCGGCCATCCTTTGCTTGACCCAACAAATGAAAGTGCGATTGATATCAATCAAATTTTAGGAAAAAATAAAGCATTAATTTCTATTTTTGCAGGTAGTCGAAAATCTGAAATAGATGTTTTAACACCTATTCTTTTAAAATTTATAAATCTTATGAATGAAAAATATACCGACTTTTCTTATGTTTTTCATTCAACAAAAGAGTATTCAGATTTAATTCAATCACATATAAAAAAAAATGATTTAAAAAACTGTCAAGTAATAAGTGATAATAAAATAAAAAATCATATCTTAAAAAAATCAATATTTGCAGTTTCTAAATCAGGAACAGTATCTCTTGAAATATGTAATGCAAAAATACCTTCTATAATTTTGTATAAGATGGGCCTAATAAATTTTTTAATCATTAAAATATTAGTTAAAACTAAATTTGCAAATATTATCAATATTGCCGCTAAGGAAGAAATAATTCCAGAGCTACTTCAATTTAACTGTAATCCAAAAAAAATATTTACCGTTGTTTCTGAATATCTAGATAATCCAGAAAAGATGAATAAACAAATATTAAAAACCCAGGAAATTTTAAAAAATTTTAAAACAAATAACCCATCGTCAGCTTTAGCAGCAACTGCTTTAAATAAATACTTATGATCATATATACTCATAACGATTGTTTAAAAAAGTTTAATGGCAATGGTCATCCCGAAAGAAAGGAAAGATTAGAAAGTATTATTAATTCTATCAAATCATCAAATTTAAAATTAGAGTTTAGGCAGGCACCTTTAGTTGATTTAGAAACTGTTTCATTAGTTCATCCAAAAAAACATATAGAGCAAATTTTTTCGAATATTCCTAAAGAGGGAATTGTAGGTGTAGAAAAAGAGCCTTACGCTGATACTATGTTATGTCCTAATAGCAAAAATGCAATTTTAAGGTCATGTGGAGCTGGAATTGCTGCAGTTAATGACCTTATGAAAAAAAATGAAAGAGTTTTTTGTGCGGTAAGACCCCCAGGCCATCATGCAGAAACTGTAAGAGCTAATGGATTTTGCTTTATTAATAATATTGCTGTTTCGGCTAGATATTTACAACAAAAATACAATATAAACAAAATTGCAATTATCGATTTCGATGTTCATCATGGTAATGGTACTCAAGAGATTTTTTACAAAGATCAATCAGTTGCATATGGTTCCTCACATGAGTTCCCCTTATTTCCAGGAACTGGAGCAGAAAATGAGACAGGAGTTGGAAATATTTTTAATGCTACTTTAAAAGCTGGCATTGGAAGTAAAGATTTTCAGGAAATATTTGACCAAAAAGTACTTAAACATATAGACAAATTTAAACCCGAGATAATTTTAATTTCTGCAGGTTTTGATGCTCACAAGAGAGATCCTTTAGCAAATATAAACTTGGAGTCAGAAGATTTTTTTAAGATTACTAAAAAAATTGTCGAAATTGCAAAAACTCATTCTAAAGGAAGAGTGATTTCTTTTCTCGAAGGTGGTTATGACTTAAAAGCATTGGAGGAGAGTATAATAGAACACCTTAATGCTTTAAAACCCCATATTTGACCAATTATCTGGATCATTAAATTTTTTTACCTCTTTTTCTGTTACTGGTCTAAATAGATAGTATGCAATATATATTGTTAGAAAAAATAAAAAAATTGTTTTCATATTTATTTATATTAAACTAATACTGTGAAATTTAGTAAAAGAAAATTTAATAAAATCCTAGGTTTTTCAGCTTTTGTATTATTTTTTCCCTTAAAAGTCGTTTTAGCAGCTTCTAAAAAAATTATTAATCCCAACTTATCTAAAGAACAAAAAAACATCATGTTTAATGAGGGTACAGAAAGACCATTTACAAGTGATTTGTTAAAAGAAAAAAGAAAGGGTTTTTATCATTGCGCGAACTGTGGAAACAAACTTTTTGCATCTACAGATAAATTTGACAGCGGTACTGGTTGGCCCTCTTTTTCTGAAGCTTTACCTGGAGCTTTTAAAACTAAAATAGATTATTCTTTTGGCATGGAGAGAGTTGAATACCATTGTGCAAAATGTGGAGCACATCATGGTCATGTTTTTAATGACGGTCCAAAAGAATCGGGTAAAAGATTTTGCAATAATGGACTGTGTTTAATTTTTAAACCTGAATAATTGACTTTAAACTAAAAAAAATCTCTTATAATTTAAGCTTTTTTGTTCACAGACAACACCCAATTCGTGCATGTTTGTAAGTGAATTTTGTGAATATAGGTTTAAAACTCAATTATGGATCTGTTAACGGTTTTCATTATAGGTGTGATAGTTGCAGCTACAGGTGTAATTAATCCAAAAGCCAAAGATCCTGAAGAAGTTGCTAAAGCTCCAGAGACGCAGGTAACAACTCCAGAAGTCAGGGAGCCAAAACCTGAGCCTGAACCTGAGCCAGAACCGGAGCCAGAACCGGAGCCAGAACCGGAGCCAGCAAAAGAGCCGGAACCAGAACTAGAACCAAAACCAGAACCTGAACCTCAAAAAGAGGAACCTAAAGAAGAAGTAAACGCTGAACCAACTCAGGA
>MDSV01214807.1_pt1 | contig 12349 bp, 11 predicted proteins | sample 810851 | NCBI WGS metagenome assembly MDSV01 (sample SAMN05326640, study PRJNA326480) | marine metagenome | isolation source: seawater | place: Atlantic Ocean: North East | collected 2012
CCCCCATACGCAAATGGACACATACACATGGGCACTGCTCTAAATAAAATTTTAAAAGATATGATAACTCGTTTTCATCAAATGAATGGAAAAGACTCTATTTACGTGCCGGGCTGGGATTGTCATGGGTTACCTATTGAATGGAAAATTGAAGAACTCTATAAAAAAAAGAAAAAAAACAAGGACGAAGTTCCAATAAAAGACTTTAGACAAGAGTGTAGAGAATTTGCGAAAAATTGGATTGAAGTACATATTAAAGAATTTAAAAGATTAGGTGTAGTTGGTGATTTTGAAAATTATTACTCTACTATGAGTTATGAAGCAGAAGCTCAGATTGTTAGGGAATTAGGAAAATTTCTTTTGGATGGTAGTTTATATCAAGGTTTTAAGCCTGTACTTTGGTCTACAGTTGAAAAAACTGCTCTTGCAGATGCAGAAGTTGAATACATGGATCACACTTCAAATACAATCTATGCATCTTTTAAAGTTAAAGATACTAAAAAAGATTTCTTAAGAGATGCAAGCATAATCATCTGGACCACAACTCCGTGGACCATACCTGCAAATAGAGCCTTGGCATTCAATAATGATATTGAATACTCAGTTCTAGAAATAGAAAATCTTGAATATTTCAAAGATAAAAAAATTGTAGTTGCAAAAAATTTAATCGATTCAATTACTAAAGAATGTGAAATTAAAAAATTTAAAGAATTAAAGACTTTTAAAGGATCTGAATTTAAAGGCACTATTTGTAGTCATCCATTTGTTCAAATGGATTTTGAATATGATGTTCCAATGCTGGATGCTCAATTTGTTAACTTGGATCAAGGAACTGGGATAGTCCACTGCGCGCCAAGCCACGGACCTGACGATTTTAATTTATGTTTAAAAAACAATATTCCTTCTCTCTACACCGTAGATAATTCAGGTCTTTATACAAAAGAAATACCTTTCTTTACTAACACACATATATTTAAAGCAGACCCAATAGTTATAGAAAAATTAAAGGAACATAATAAATTACTTAAAAATGAAAAACTTAATCATAGCTACCCTCACTCATGGAGATCTAAAGCACCTTTAATTTATAGAGCAACTCCGCAATGGTTTATTTCTATGAATAAAAATAATCTTAGAGACAAGGCTGTTAAGGCAATAAATAATACTGCATTCTATCCAAGCAAAGGTAAAGACCGGTTGTTATCTATGGTTGAAGGCAGACCAGATTGGTGTGTTTCTAGACAAAGGGTTTGGGGTGTCCCGTTACCAATTTTCATTAATAAAAAAACTAAAGAGCCTTTAAGAGACCAAAAAGTAATAAATAACATCGCTTCCATTTATGAAAAACAAGGTTCTGATTGTTGGTTTACAGATAATCCGCAGGTTTTTTTAGGAAAAGATTATAATTCAGATGATTACGAAAAACTTAATGATATTGTTGAAGTTTGGTTTGACAGCGGATCTACTCATAGTTTCGTTTTAGAAAAAAGAAAAGATCTTAAATGGCCGGCTGACATGTATTTAGAGGGGTCTGATCAACACAGGGGCTGGTTTCACTCTTCTCTACTAGAGTCTTGCGGAACAAGAGGTAGAGCCCCATTTGAAAGCATTCTTTCACACGGTTTTGTTGTGGATGGCAAAGGTATGAAAATGTCAAAATCAATGGGAAACGTTATTTCTCCTGATGATATATTAAAAAATTATGGCGCAGATATTTTAAGAGTATGGGCTGCTTCATCTGATTATGCCGAAGACTTGAGGATAGATAAAAGCATTCTTGCGCAACATGCAGAATCTTACAGGAAAATCAGGAACACTTTTAGGTTTCTGCTTGGAAATTTGAAAGATAAATTTGAGCAACAAAATTTTGAAAATTTAGATTTAAAGGATTTGGATGAGCTTGAGCAATATATTTTACATAGAGTATACGAAATAAGTAAATCTGTAGAGGAAAATTTAAAAAACTATAATTTCCACAAACTCTATAAAGAGTTATTAAATTTTTGTACATTGGATCTTTCATCTTTTTACTTTGATATAAGAAAAGATGTTCTTTATTGCGATAGCCTTAATTCAAAAAAAAGAAAAAATTGTGTAATAGTGTTAAATATAATTCTTGAAAGCTTACTCAAATGGTTTGCACCAATCTTAGTTTTTACAGCTGACGAAGTTTATAGCCTGATCAATAAAGATGAAAAAAATATTCATGAGCATTCATTTGTAAAAGTTCCAAAGAAATGGGAAAACAAAGAATTAAAACAAAAATGGGAAAAACTTTTTTCTATAAAACAAGAGGCAAACATAGCAATAGAGGAAAAGAGATCCAGTAAAGAAATTGGATCGAGCCTGGAGGCAGAAATTAAATTGACTGTAAATAAGAGTCAATTCGAATTGCTAAAGGATATAGATTTAGCGGAATATCTAATAACCTCTAAAGCTAAAAAAGAATTATCAGAAGATATAAATATGAAAATTGAAGTAAACAAAGCTAAAGGAAATAAATGTCCGAGATGCTGGAAAATTATAGAAAATAAGTGCAATAGGTGCTCCAGCTTAATATGAAATGAATTTTTTAATTTATTTAAAAGATGGAAAAAGTTTACTTTTAAAAAAAGAAAATATTTTTTATATAATTTTTATAATAATTATTTTTCTTTTAGATAGATATGCAAAATTGAATATTATTAGCCATTTCAGTGAAAGCACCTATTATGTAAATGATTATATAAATTTCGATTTAATTTGGAACACTGGAATCGGTTTTGGTTTTTTAAAATCAGAAAATTCAATGATTTATAATTCTATTACGATAGTTATCGGAGCAGTTATATTGGGATTATTTTTTTTCTCTTTCAAATCTAAGATTTTTGAGAAATATGCGATGGGTATTATTGTTGGAGGGGCATTAGGAAATTTTTATGATAGGATAATATATAAATCTGTTCCAGATTTTATTGACATACATTATAATAATTTCCATTGGTTTACATTTAATGTAGCAGATATATTTATTTCGTTTGGAATAATATTGTTTCTACTAAGTGGTATATCTAAGGCAAATTAAATTATGAAAAAAATAAAAATTATATTTATTTTGGTTTTAATAACGAGTTGCAACACAGTAAGTGATGTTGGAAAGGTAATGCGAAATGAAAAAACAACTACTACAGATGAATTTTTGGTAAAAAAAAAGGAACCATTAGTTTTACCTCCAGATTATAATGAATTACCTAAACCAGATACTTTAAAAAATAGACAAATTAGTGAAGATGATCAAATTAAAAAAATTTTAAAGTCCTCTCAATCTTCTCAGAAAAAAATTGATAAAGGCACTACTTCAATAGAAAAAAAAATAATAGACAGAATTAAAAGTGAATAAACAAAATTTTCTTATAAAAAATTCAATCCCCAATAAATATCTAAAACCAACAATCCTAAAAAAATTCGCTAATAAAATTAAACCAATACTTGAGAAAATAAAAAAAGAGATCAATCTACCAGATAAAACATTACATGTTTTGAGTAAAAAATTTAATTTTAATTTTAATTTTAAAGATTTAAAGAGTTTTAATAAATATCAAACCATTGCTCTAGTGGGCATGGGAGGATCTATTCTAGGAACAGAGGCCTTATACGATTCTCTAAAAAGTAAGATTAAGAAAAAAGTTTATTTTTTTAATAATCTTGACGAAGATCAAATTTCTAATTTTAAAAAAAAAGAAAATTTTTCAAAAATTCTGTTTATAGTTATTTCGAAATCAGGAAATACGGTAGAAACTTTGTCAAACGCACTCTCACTAAATATTTTAAAAAAAAATTCAAAAAATGTAATCATAATTTCTGAAAAAAAAAATAATTCATTATTTTTGATTACAAAACAATTAAATTTATATTACATAGAGCATAAGAGTTATATAGGAGGAAGGTATTCTGTTTTATCAGAGGTAGGAGTTGTTCCAGCTTATTTAATGGGATTAAATGTGAATAAATTAAGATCTCATAATAATGAATTTTTAAAGAAGGGGGCAAGCAGTTTGTTAAAGGCAGACACAATTAAAATCGCAAGTCTTATAAACTCTAATAAATTTAATAGTTTAATTTTTTTAAATTACTCCCCAGAGTTAGAAAAATTTTTGTATTGGGCCCAACAATTAATAGCTGAAAGTTTAGGAAAAAAAGGTAAAGGTTTTTTGCCTGTAATATCAAATGTTCCTAAAGATCATCATAGCTTACTTCAATTATATTTAGATGGACCAAAAGATAAATTTTTTTACATTTTTAGTTGCGAAAAAAAGTCGAATGTAAAGATTAATTTAAATAAAAGTTCTCATATTAATAAATATTTAAATAAAAAAGATTTAAGCAAAATTAAAAGTGCTCAGAGAAAGGCCTTAATTAAAGCTTTTATTGAAAAAAAAATTCCTTTTAGGGAGTTCAAAATAAAAACAATTAACGAAAAAGTTCTTGGTAAATTATTTGCTCTCTTTATTGTCGAAACAATTATTGTGGGTAATTTGCTCAGAGTTAATCCGTTTGATCAGCCCGCTGTTGAGCGCGTTAAAGACTATACAAAACAATTTCTTAGTTAAACACTCCAAATAAAATTTCGGACCTACCATATTTTTTTGAGTGAATCATTTTTAAGATGTCACTAAACTCATCTTTTGTTCCCTTTTCTCTATGAATAATAACAATATGATTTTTTTTAAAAATTTTTTTTCTTTTTATTAATTGAATATTTTGTAAATAACTATCATCTTTAAAAGGCGGGTCAAAAAAAAAAATATTAAACTTTTCATTTAGATCTGGTAATACATTTTCTATTTTTTTATTATGAACTATTGATTTGTTAAATATTGATAAGTTAATTAAATTCTCTTTTAAAACTAATGTTGCATTTATATCCTGTTCAACAAATGTAACTTTTTCTGCTCCTCTTGAAATACATTCAATCCCAAATGACCCTATTCCCGAGTATAAATCAAGTATATTTGAACTGCTAATCTTAGTTTTCATAAGACTCGAGTGATACAGTATGTTGAAAATGTTTTCCCTGACCGAGTCTTTAAGAGGCCTGGTATTAAGGTTCTTTAAAAATCTAATTGATCTTCCTTTTAAATCTCCACTAATAACTCTCATTTTTATTTATCACTTTCCATCCGATATCTTTTCGATAAAAACCTTCTTTACAATTTAATTTCTTAATATTAGCAATTATTTTATTTCTTATATTTAAAAAACTATTTCCTATTGAGGTAATATTTAAAACTCTACCACCGTGTGATCTAAGTTCATTATTTAGAAATTTCGTTCCAGCATGATAAACAAAATCAGTCTTTGATAATCTAATTTTATTAATATTAATTTTAAAATTTTTTCTAAAAGAACCTGGATATCCTTTTGAGCATAATACTATAGTCATGCTTTTTTGTTTTTTCCATTCTATTTTAGTGTTCTTTAATTTATTTGAGATTGAATTTTTAAAAATTTTCACTAAATCAGTTTTTAATCTTGGTAGAATTACCTGACACTCAGGATCTCCCATTCTAATATTATACTCAATAAGATATGGATTGTTATTTTTTATCATTAATCCAACATATAAAAATCCACTGTAAGGCTCTTTTTTTCTTTTAAGAGCCTCTAATGTAGGATTAATTATTTTTTTGATAATTTTATTTTCTAATGACTTAGTTACGATTGGAGCTGGCGAATATGCACCCATCCCTCCAGTATTTGGCCCTTTATCATTTTCAAAAACACGTTTATGATCTTGAGCAGTACCGAAAAATTTAAAGTTTTTTTTATCAACAATTATAAAGTAACTCACTTCTTCCCCGTTTAAAAATTCTTCCAAAACAACTTTTTTTGAAGTTTTAAACTTCCCTCTAAATATTTTTGACGAAACTTCAATAACTTGTTTTTTACTTTTACAAATTGTTACTCCTTTACCAGCAGCCAAACCATCTGCTTTAACAACAATTGGAAGGTTACAATTTTTTAAAAATTTTTTTATATGATTTTCATGTAGACAAATTTTGAATTTAGCTGTCGGAATTTTATTTTGCGCACAAAGTTTTTTCATGAACGCTTTAGATCCTTCTAATTTTGCTGCATATTTACTAGGGCCAAAGACTTTTATTCTATTTTTTCTTAAAAAATTAACAATACCCATTACTAAAGGTTCTTCAGGGCCAACAATCACTAAGTCAATATGATGAAATTTTATTAATTTAAGAACTTTATTGAAATCTAAAATATTAACCTCAATATTAGTGGCTATTTGTGAAGTTCCGGCGTTGCCAGGAAAGCAAAATATTTGACTTACTAATTTAGACTCACTAATTTTTTTACAAATAGCATGCTCTCTTCCACCGCTTCCAATTAATCCAATATTCATGTCAGAATATATAATGTATAATTTATTGATGGGTAAAAAAAAAGCTAAACTTATTTTTAAGCACAACTATTTTGATATAATTGAAGAGGGCGACTATGTTTTATGTGCGATATCTGGAAAAGAAATACTCTTGCAAAATTTAAATTATTGGAATGTAGATTTACAAGAGGCTTATTTTTCTCCTATAGAGGTAAATAAAAGATTTAAATTACAAAAAAAATAATTTATTTCCATCTATTGTGTGTCCAGATCCATTGATTAGGATTTCTAATAATCATTTTTTCTAAAATATTATTTAGTTTTTTTGTAAGGACTTTTTTGTCATTAAAATCTTCGGATTTAATTCTTTTTTGGAACTCAATCTTGAAATTATTATTTTGATCTCTTTCTATATAAACAGGAATTATATCTAAATTAAATTTGATTGATAATTGTGCAGGCAAAGTGGTAGTGAGAGCAGGTTGATTAAAAAAATCTATTTTTTCTCCCTCACTAACTCTTTGATCGATCATTAATGCGATACTATATCTATTTTTTATGTACTCAATTGACTCACGTACACCATTAATTCCCTTTTTAATTTGATACTTACACACATATTTTTTTCTTAAGTATTCCATAAATGGATTTAAAAAAATATTATTAAGGGGTCTATAAATAGTTGCAAGAGGAACATTCTTCTTTCTTATCTCCATTGACATCAGCTCAAAATTAGCAAAATGACCAGATATAAAAATTACAGGTTTTGCCTCTTGTTTTATTTTTAATAATATTTCTTCATTCACAATCTTTATGTGCGAACTATCCTTTTGAAAAGAATTTAAAAAAATATATTCTATGAAGGTCTTACCATAATTTTCCCACATATTGTCTACAATATTTTTTTGGTCAGCATCGGTCATTTTATGAGAAAAAATATTTAAATTTTTTTCGATAGTTTTTTTTGATTTAAAAAAAGTACCAATCTTTAAAAATAAATATGAAAATAATTTCCTACTTAATTTTAAACCCAGAATACGACCAAGCAAAAAAAAGAAATAGATCAATATTGATTGTAAAAGGTAATTAATAATTTTCATTATTTAACTTTTTGATTTTATCAAGAAATTTATCTTGATGATGAATTTTGAGAATGACTTTAAGATATTTTACTTTATCTAAATTAAAATGGTTAATCTTAAAATAATCTTTTTCGGTCATTATTATTTGACAATTTTTTCTTTCGGCTTCATCTATTATTTTCATCATCTCATTTGAAGAAAATTTATAATGATCAGGAAAAATAAACTTCTTTTCAATTTCTAAATTATTTTTTTCTAATATTTGAAAAAAATTCTCAGGATTAGCAATACCGGCAATTGCAAATAATCTTTTATTTTTAAACTCATTTAAATTTATTGGTTCATAAAAAGAATAAAAAATTTCTAAATTACCATTTATATTTAAAATTTTTTTTTCAAATTTTATGTCTTCATCTCCGTTTATTAAAACTACATCAGCATTTTTTAAAGCTCCTAAACCTTCCCGAAGAGGGCCCGAAGGTAGAACAAACCCATTTCCTATAAGTTGATTGTGATTGAAACATACAATTTTCAAATCTATTTTTATTCTATAATCTTGAAGACCATCATCAAGAATTACAATATCAAAATCAGAGCCCTCTAAACTTTTTAAGGCATCAATCCTGTTTTTATTTAAAACCAAATGCTTAAATTCACTTTTTATAAGGTTGTATTCGTCATTATGTTTTTCATAAAACTTTCTTAAAATAGCAGGTTTCATTTTAATTTTTGAAAGTTCTTTTGCAATATGAATTGTCGTTGGAGTTTTACCTGTACCTCCAATATAAATATTTCCAACACAAACAATAGGGATCTTAAATGTTCTTACTTTGCTAAAATTTTTTTTAAATAAAATTATTATAAAATATAATAAAGATATAGGAAGCAGGATAAGGGAGATTAAGCCAATTTTTCTACTCCAGAATTTTGGTTTTATCAGATTAATCATTCAAAAAATTATCTACAAGGCTCATAGTGTCTTTTAAAGTTTTTTGTTCTAAAATCTTAATTTGTTCAGAAATTTCATTATTTTCTTTCTTAGGATTATCTAAATCAACAATTAAGTTACTACTAAGTTCTTCATAATTTTTAATTGTCTTAGAAATATTATTTTTTTCAAGAATTTCATATATATCCTTAAAATTATATACATGCGGCCCATGATAAATTTTACATTTAAGCTTTGCTGCCTCCAATGGATTTTGACCTCCATCTTTTTTTAATTTTTCTATAATTGATTTCCCAATGAATACACTTTTAGCGTATTTAAAATAATCATTTAAAGCACCAAAATAATTTATGATAATTATTTCTTTCTTTTCTAAAATAGACTGATTCTTATTTAATATTTGCACATTAAGTTTAAACTTTTCAAATAAAGTCTTAATTTCTTCACACCTATCTATGTGCCTTGGAGCTATTATTGTAATTAAATCTTCAAATTTTTCTTTAAGTTTTAAATGAGTTCTTAAACAAAAAAGATCCTCTTCTTTATGAGTGCTTGCTGCGAACCAAAATCTTTTTTTCAATAAAATATTTTCATTCAAGTTACTTATTTTTGTTTTGTCAATTTTTTTAATAAATTTTATATTCCCCTTAAAATAAACATTTTGAATATTCAACCTTTCTAAGAAGTTTTTAGTTTCTATATTAGAACACAAACATAAATCAAATATTTTGAAAATTCTTTTTGCAACATTTGGAAAAAGTAACCACTTATTAAATGTTTTAAGAGTTAATCTTGCATTAATTAGTGCTATGGGAACATTACACTTTTTAGCTTTAAAAATTAAATTCGGCCAAATTTCTGAGTCTACAAGAAAAATTTGATCTGGTTTCCACAAATTTATAAATTTACCAATTAAAAAATTAACATCAAACGGAATATATCTATGCTCAACATTATTAAATTTTTGCAATTCCTCTTTTGCTAAATTCCCCGAGCTCAAAGTAGTAGTAGTAATTAAGAATTTATAATTTTGATTGTTAATGTTTAGATAATCTATAATTGGTATAACGCTTTTAAATTCTCCAATACTAGCGGCGTGAAACCAAATTAATTTAGATTTATTTTTTTTCTTTACATTAAAATGAGAAACTAAAATTTTTTCCTTGTATCTTACAGGATCTTCTTTATTTAAAATTTTTCTATAATAAATAAATAAAAATAAAAATGGATACAAAAGTGTTGTTAAGACTCTATAAGCGAGTATCATTTATTTTAATTGTTTTTTATAAAGTAATTTATACTCATCACAATTTTCGATTAAGTAACTATGATTTCCTGAATTTATTATTTTACCACTTTTCATTACAAATATTTTATTGGCATTATGAATAGTTGAAAGTCTATGTGCTATGACAAGTGTTGTTTTATTTTTAGTCAAATTATTTATTGCATTTTGTACTATTTCTTCAGACTCGGCGTCTAATGAGGAAGTAGCTTCATCCAACAAAATAATAGGAGACTCTTTTAAAATTGCTCTCGCTATTGAAATCCTTTGTTTTTGTCCTCCAGAAAGTCTTATACCATTTTCTCCGATCATAGTGTCATAACCTTTTGGTAGTTTATTTATAAATTCATCTGAAGCAGCAAATTTACAAGCTTTTATAATTTCATCGTCAGAAGCGCCGGGCTTTGCATATAGAATATTATTTTTAACTGTATCATCAAACAAGATTACATCTTGGCTTACAAGAGATAAATTTTTTCTTAACGAACTAAGAGATACATTTTTTATATTTTGACCATCTATTTCTATAGAACCATCTTGGGGATCATAAAATCTTGGAAGTAAATTAATTATAGTACTTTTTCCAGCCCCACTATGACCAACAAATGCTGCCATAGAATTTCCTTTGATATCAAAACTTATTCCTTTGATTGCTTTCTCACTAGTGGTCTCATATTTGAAACCAACGTTATTAAATTTAATATCAGAGTTTTTTAAAATTAGTTTAGGAGAACTAACTATTTCTTTTATCTTTATTTCTCTATCTATAATACTACTTATTCTCTTAAAAGCAGCCGCTCCTTGATAAGCTGCCATATTTATTGTAGCTAAGGACCTTATAGGTTGATAAGCAAGCATCATCGCGGCTAGAAAAGAAAAAAAATTATTTACACCCAATTCTCCAGATGAAATAAGTTTTCCTGAAAAAATAATAAATCCAGCAATCATGAAACCTGTAAGGGCTTCCATTATTGGTGTAGCTCTAATAATAACACTTCCTATTTTTATATTCTTTTCAACAAGATCATCTATGACTAAATTTGCTTTTTTATTCTCTTCATTTTCTTTTTGATAGATTCTGATCATTTTTGAACCTTTAAATATTTCAGTTAAAAAAGATGCTAAATTTCCAGAAGACACACCTGCTTTTGAGGTAGCTTTTCCAATTCTTTTACCAAGAGATTTTGCAAGACCTCCAGCCAGAGGCATCATTAAAATTGCAAATAAGGCTAATTTCCAGTTTTGATAAAACATTAATGATACCAGAGCTATTACAGAAAAAGTGTCTTTCATTAAATTTAAAACTCCTGTGCTAACAAGATTTTGAACATGATGAGTATCATACATAACATTCGAAATATATTTACCGGAGTGTCTATTATCTAAAGTCTGGATATCGGAAGTTAAAATATTATTTGCCACTTTTTTTTGAAGCGCTCCAGCAACCTCTTCTCCGACCCTAATTATATTTATTCTTGCAAAATAAAGAGATAAGCCTTTACTTGAAAAAGCAATCACAATTAATATAGGTATCGACCAAGTAAATACCTTATTTTGTTCAATAAATATTTTTTTAACAGCTGGATCTAATAACCAGGCTATACTTGAAGTGCTAGCAGCTACAATAATTGATAAAACTAAAGCTATTAAAATTTTTTTAAGGTGTTTTTTTACATACTCCTTGTAAAGTCTTTTTAAAATTATTTTTAATTCGTCAAATTTCATTTTAAAAATTTATTGAGCAAATACCCGTAAATAAACTTAATCCAGTATAATTGTTTATTTTAAAAAGTTTTAGATAATTTTCAGACGTATTTTCCTTAAGTTTGTATAGTTGATATATTAGAGTCATAATAAAAATTATCAAAATAAAAGTAAATAAATTTAATCCAAAAAAATCTTTAAATAAAAACATTATTAAAGTTGAGAAAATTAGATAAGAAATTGCAACAAACAGTCCAATATCATTTTTAAATTTTATCGACGTAGATTTTAATCCAATTATTTCATCATCTGACATATCTTGGGCTCCATAAATCGTGTCATAACCCAATGTCCAAAATATGGCTGACATATATAGAATTACAATTTCTGTTGTTATATTATTGTTAATTGCTGCCCAAGCCATTATAATTCCCCAATTGAAAGTAAATCCTAAAAATAATTGAGGCCAGTAAGTTATTCTTTTCATAAACGGATAAGAGAATGCTAGTATCATTGAACTCATACCAAGAATAATCGTTAAAAAGTTAAATTGCATTAAGATAAAAAATGCTACCAAGCAAAGAATTAAGACATAAACTAAAGAGTGTTTAACAGTTATTTTTCCAGAGGCTATTGGTCGAGTTTTTGTTCTTTTTACTTTTTTATCAAAATCTTTATCTACAACATCATTGAAAATACAACCAGCGCTTCTCATTAAAACTGAGCCTAAAAAAAATAATATTATATAAATCAAAAATAAATTTAAGTTCTCATTTTTTAAGTATGCGTATGCTAAGCCCCAAGAGCACGGCCAAAATAAAAGCATAAAACCAATGGGTTTATTCAATCTTGTTAATTCTATGAATATTTTTAAATGATGCATGAAATATTACTTGTAAATACCAAACACTAACTTCATAATCAATTTGATTCGATATGGATATAGATTA
>MDSV01229358.1_pt1 | contig 12349 bp, 15 predicted proteins | sample 810851 | NCBI WGS metagenome assembly MDSV01 (sample SAMN05326640, study PRJNA326480) | marine metagenome | isolation source: seawater | place: Atlantic Ocean: North East | collected 2012
AAATAAAGGACTTGTTTTTGACTTTTGCCAAATACTCTCTTTTGATGATTAATGGTAAATGGTTCATAGTCCGTTGTTTTTGACCGTTTGAATAAAAATGTCACTGGCGGTGGGTATGAGCTCTCTGTAGTGATTGATAGAGGCGTTTTGACTTAAAAATGCCAAAAGATCATCAGAGCGATCACCATAACCAAGTTTGACGTTGAGCTTTAAATCATCTCCTAATGACTTAAAGTCTGCAGTTGTAACATCAAAACGTTCTGCTATCAATCTCTTTAGTTGATTTTTGTTTGAGCTTGACAGTCCAACTTCAAAGCTGTTGGTTTTGTGTTGGCGCTTGATATCGACAAGTTTACCATCCAATATTTTTTTAGATTCGTGAATCAGTGCAATATGGTCACAAAGCTCCTCAACAGACTCCATTCGGTGGGTAGAAAAAATAACCGTGGCTCCCTCATCCCTGAGTTGTAAGATTTCATCTTTGATAAGATTGGCATTAATCGGGTCAAAACCAGAGAAAGGTTCGTCAAAAATTAACAACTTAGGCCGGTGTAAAACCGTCACTACAAATTGAATTTTCTGGGCCATCCCCTTGGAAAGCTCTTGGATTTTTTTATCCCACCAATGTGATATTTCTAATTTTTCAAACCAGTGTTTTAGACGCTTTTTAGCATCATTGTATGACAATCCTTTGAGCTGTGCTAAATAAAGGGCCTGATCGCCTACCTTCATAGACTTATAAAGACCCCGCTCTTCAGGTAAATAGCCAATGTGTTGAACGTGATGGGGCTGCAAAGGCGCTCCATCAATAAAGACTTGGCCACTGTCAGGCATAGTAATCTGATTGACAATTCTGATGAGGGTTGTTTTGCCGGCACCGTTAGGTCCTAGCAATCCAAAAATACTGCGCTTTGGAACCTTTATAGAAACATTTGAGAGTGCTTGAAAGTCTCCGAAATTTTTAGAGACGTCAAGAACTTCTAAGAGATCCTTCATTAATTTTTGATTTACAAATTTAGGTGCTTATTTCAAACAGGCGTTAAATTGTAAAGTTAAAAAATATACAGAAATATTAATGATTAGGAAAACATATCTTTTACCTTTTCAAAAAAGGATTTGTCAGAACTTTCAGGCTTTGGATTAAAATGCTCATTATTTCGCATTTTTTCAAAAAATTTCTTCTGCTCTTTATTGAGAGTTTTTGGCGTCCAAACGTTGACATGGACCAGTAAATCTCCTTTGTTATAGCCGTTGATATTGGGGATACCTTTGCCTCTGAGACGCAGTATTTTTCCAGATTGTACCCCAGATTCTATTTTGAGTCGTACCTTACCAGTGACAGTATCAATTTCAACCGAAGACCCCAATATAGCATCTGGTAGGCTGATGTATAAATCGTAGTGTAAGTTATCTCCTTCTCTCTGTAACTCTGAGTGAGCTTCTTCTGATATTGCAACCAATAAATCGCCCGAGATACCATTTCCAGGAGCGGCATTCCCCTTAGCAGTAACCTTTAATTGCATCCCGTCCTCAACGCCGGCTGGAATTTTAATGGATACTGTTTCTTCTTCAGTCACAAATCCATTGGAATCTGCATTGGGTGGACGTTGGTCAATCATTTGCCCCGTACCTCCGCAAACATTACATGTACTTGCCGTCTGCATGCGCCCCAAAATTGTATTTGTAACCCTAGTGACCTGACCGGTGCCATTACATTTGCTACAAGTTTTGTATGTAACCCCTTTTGCTTGTTTTTTGCGTTTTACTTTAACTTTTTTCTCAACTCCATTAGCAATTTCTTCCAAAGTGAGCTTGACACGTATTCTTAAATTACTGCCTCTTGGTGTTCTTTGACCTTGGCCGCCAAAACCACCAAAGCCTCCACCGCCAAAAGCGCTTCCAAAAATATCTCCAAATTGACTAAATATATCATCCATATTCATACCCCCGCCGCCAAATCCACCGGCACCTTCAAAAGCCTGATGACCAAATTGGTCATAACGTGCTTTTTTATTGGAATCGCTAAGAACTTCGTAAGCTTCCGCTGCAATTTTAAATTTTTCCTCAGCAGATTTATCATTTGGGTTCTTATCTGGATGGTATTGGATGGCCATCTTTCTATAGGCCTTTTTGATTTCTGCTGCTGAGGCATTTTTTGAAACTCCTAAAACTTCATAATAATCCTGCTTTGCCATGCTTTGTTTGGATATTTATTTGTGTTATTTTCCAATTACCACTTTTGGAAATCGAATTACTTTTTCACCGAGTTTATAACCTTTTTCTAGAACGTCAATGATTTTACCTTTAAAATCTTCTGTCGGCGCTGTAATTTGTGTCACAGCTTCATGGTCATCGGCGTTAAAAACATCACCCTTATTAACTTCTACAGAGCTCAACCCCTTTTGTTGAAGCGTTGATTGCAATTTATTTTTAATCAATTCAACTCCTTTTGACAAATCTGACTCAGGTTTTTTTGAAATTTCTATCAGTGCTCTGTCAAAATCATCTAAAACAGGTAATAAAGACTGAATTACATCTTGGCTAGCTGTTGAAAAAAGCTCCACACGTTCTTTAGAAGTTCGCCGTTTATAATTTTCAAACTCTGCAAACAAACGTAAAAATTTATCTTTTTCGCTGGCGATTTCAGTTCTTAGCTTTTCTTCAACTGAAGTGACTTCTTCTTTTTCAACTGTTTCTGGCTGTACTGCATTATCTACTTTGGCTTTATTTTTAGACTTCTTCTTACTCATACTAAATGGATTGCTGATATTTTGTATTCATCTAATTGTTAAGGCAAAAGTACTGCCAATCTTTAAAAAATGTCAAAATGTCACCTCTTTTTTTTAAAAAAATAAGCAAGAATTAATTGGCAGGTCTAAAAAGGTTTTTTAAAGCTGATGAGATTTCATGAAATTGAAATTCGAAACCCGTTTGCTGTATTTTATTGGCACAAACGCGCTGACTCTCAAGAACAATCGCAGACATATCACCAAGAAATAACTTCAGTAATGATTGCGGAATATTTGGAATGAAAAGAGGTTTTCTTAGAATGCGTGCGATGGAAGCTGTCAAGTCAGATTGTTGCACAGGATTGGGAGCCACTGCATTGTAAACCCCCGCTAGATTGTTTTTAAGAACATGGGAAAAAATACCTATTAAATCATTGAGGTGGATCCATGATTGCCACTGATCACCACTTCCTAAAGCAGCTCCAAAATAGGATTTGATTGGTAAAATGATTTTAGGCAATGCACCCCCACTGAGGTCCAAAACAATTCCAATTCGCAAAATGGTAATTTTGACACTATCAGCATTAAAGGTCCTAGCGGCAGCTTCCCATTTTTGAACCACAGAGCTTAAAAAAGAATGACTGTTGTAGTGTGCATCTTTTTCATTGTAATAATCCGTTAAGGAATTTGAATAAATTCCAATGGCACTGGCGGTGATAAGATGCTTTACAGGAAAATTATGGATTTTTATACTGTGTGCTAAAAGTTCTAGAGATTTGACCCTACTTTTCGTAATCATATTCTTTGCCGCTTTGGTCCAACGCTGAGCGATGGGTGCACCCGCCAAATTGATTATTGTCTCTACACCTTCCAAACTTTGTAGGTCGATTTGGTTAGAGATCGGGTCCCAGTAAAAAACTTTAGTTGCAGCGTTTAGATTTCTTTTTTGTCTCTGGGTAGTCAAAATATGGATGATATTTCCCTGTTCCAATAAAATTGGAACCAGAGATTTTCCAATCAAACCTGAGGCACCTGTAATTAAAACCGTTTTTGCCATATTCAAAATTATTGAATCAACCGCTTGAATTGTGTTAAAAAATTAGGTTTAACAAATATTTAAGTCTAAAGGATTAAGCGATTCAAATTTTGGTAGCTCGCAACATCTCGCGCTTTCCTGTGGGACCGGGCAAGCGCTCAACTTCAAAGCCCACGGCTTGCATATGACGCCGAACAGTACCCTTCGCACAATAAGTGACCAAGATCCCTCTTGGCCTTAAGGCCTTAAACATATTTTCAAAAATAAAAGCCTCCCAAAGTTCGGGTTGAACTCTAGGACCAAAAGCATCAAAATAAATTATATCAAAAGTATTTGTATATTTTAATTTAGAAAAAAAATCAAGCCTTTTTAAAAGTTTAAAGTGAGGTAATATTTTATATTCTTCTCCCCAATTATCTTTGTGGATGGCATTAAAAAAAGAAAGCTCGCAACTCAACAAATCGGGATATTGTAATGCTTCTAGTTCTTTGGCTTTTACAGGATAAGCATCGATTCCGTGATAGTTGATTTCAATGGGTTTTATCATGGATTCCAAGGCTGTTAAAAGGGTGTTGAGCCCGGTTCCAAAACCCATCTCCAAAACACTTATTGAGGTTTGATCAGCATGTCGCTCAAGATAAGTTTTAAAGCCTGCCTCAATATACACATGCCGAGCTTCTTGTAAGGCCCCGTGGAGGGAATGGTATTGTTCATTCCATGCTTCAATTATTATGGTTTTGGAGCCGTCAGATGTAGTTACAATAGAACGCTTCAAATTGATATGGTTGTATTTATTGAGCAATTAAAACACCCTCAGCCGTGAAACTGTGGGTTGCCTTAGGCTCGGTTATGGCTGCTACTTCGGACCTGGTGGCAGCAACATCCTGGGCATAATGCCGTAAATCTGCAACAGATATTTGGGTTTTAAAAGCCTCGCCTTTGATTATGACTTCTCCAGTGGCATCAGTTGGAACAAAAAAACCATAATCTTTGAAGCGGACCATCAGTTCTTCTTCGTCTGGCAATTGAAGCCGCATCCAGCAGCCCTTTTTAGAACAGACCTCTTTTATGGTCCCCTTCATTACAAAATCTAGTGTGTCGGATTCATTTTTCATTCGGTTGGTGAAATCTTGTGTTGAAATTATACTGTCAATTTCAAAAGAACTGCCATATAAAGAATAGCTGACAGATTTCATAAAAACAGCCGTACGTGCGGGATTTTTCTTACTACAGTTAAAGACCATAAAGCAAATTAAAACCAATGTGAATACCTTATTCATATAAAAAAAATAGACTGCTAAATATAATAACTTTTTAAAGATGTCTGTTATATTAAGTTATGAATTTATTAATTTTGCAAAGACAGTATCTATCAATCTAATATGGATTCTTTGAAAATAACAAAAACGCAAAATTCCAAGCTTGAAGGGATTGATTTTAACAATCTAGGGTTTGGGAATACATTTTCTGACCATATGCTGATTTGCGATTACAAAAATGGTCAGTGGGGTGCAGCTGAAATTTTGCCATTTCAAACCATTTCACTTATGCCCTCTGCCAAAATCTTTCACTATGGTCAGTCTATTTTTGAGGGCATGAAAGCCTACAAAGACAAAAATGGTGACAGTTGGTTATTTCGCCCAGATCAAAACTTTAAACGGCTTAATAAATCAGCGCATCGCTTGGCCATTCCACTACTCCCTAAAGCTGTTTTTTTTGAAGGTCTTAAAGCTTTGCTAAAACTAGACAATGCTTGGATTCCAAATGCGACAGGAAGTTCTCTTTACATTCGTCCTATTATATTTGCTACAGGCGAGGGCTTTCATGCTTCTCCTGCAGATGCCTATCGCTTTTTAATTGCCACTGCACCCTCAGGGCCCTATTTTTCTGGGAAGGTCAAAGTACTTATTGAAGAAAAATACTCAAGATCGGCCAATGGCGGCGTAGGCTTTGCCAAAGCTGGTGGAAATTATGCAGGGCAGTTTTATCCTACACAATTAGCTATTGAAAAAGGTTATGATCAAGTTATATGGACCGACGATAACACACACGAATATATTGAAGAAGCGGGCGCAATGAATATTTTTGTTCGAATCAACGACACCTTGATCACTGGACCAACCAGCGATCGAATCTTGGATGGAGTCACTAGAAAAAGTATCATTGATATCGCTCAGAGCGAGGGCATTGCAGTTGAAGTGCGAAAATTTACAGTATCGGAAGTTGTTAATGCCTCTAAAAATGGAACTCTTAAAGAAATGTTCGGCGCAGGAACTGCAGCTGTGATTTCCCCTATTGCCAGTTATGGCTATAAGGGCTCTGATTATGAATTACCATCTCAGGAAGCACCCTATGCAAGCCGTTTAAAAGAGCGCATCATATCGATTCAAACTAATAAATCTGACGACCCATTTGGATGGCGATTTAAAGTTTAAATAATTACTGCTCTACTATTGATTTTATATTTGGCTTGAAATAATGAGGGCCCTTTAACACTTTACCATCTTGTCTGTAAATTGGTTGACCGTCGGAACCCAACTTGCTCATATTACTTTTCTGAATTTCATTAAAAACGGCCTCAATTTTATCTTGCATTCCATGTTCAATAATAGTGCCGCATAAAATATAGAGCATATCGCCGAGGGCGTCGGCAACCTCAACCAAGTCATTGGATTGAGCTGCCTCGAAATATTCTTCATTTTCCTCTTTCATCAAATCAAAACGAAGTTTGTTTTTAGCAGTGCCCAAATCAGCTTTAGGATTGGAACTATAACCAATATTAAAAGCTGTGTGAAAGGCTTTAACGGCTTCAATTTTATTTTTCATTGGTGGTTATTTTTTGTAATTTTAGTAATTAAAAATACGAAATATGTTCAGTCGCGGACAAATTATTTTTGGAATTCTTTTCGCATTTTTTTTTGTTGGTATTATTGTTATATCCTACAAGAAAGACGCAGCCTTGCACAAAAAATACTACCGTGGGGTTTTTTGGGTTTTATTGATTTTTATTGCATTTATACTAGGAATTGCGGCCATTAAATTTCTTTTGGGCTACTAAAACCCAAATAAAAAACTTTTATCTGGGTTAAATCCCTAATTTACATCTGGTAAAAAATGGTATTTCTCTGAATAGTACATCATTTGGCTGGCAAAGTCCTTTGCGTAATTGACATTTATTTCAGTAATGTTACCGGTCTTGTCCAATTTTGGAATAAGAACTGGATTAAGAAAACCAGCATAAGGAGCTGATTTAAATTGTTTATTTCTCTCCAGTACATTTCGGTGAACAAATTGATCAACTTTAACGCCGTAGCCCTCAACAAGTTCTTGAACAGCCTCAAAATCGCCCTCAGATTTAATGCGCTGAGTTTCTCTTAACAATTGTCCAAATAAATCGTGAAGTTTATCGTAATCTGTAATGTTAAAAAACACATCAGCGTCTCTAATTACTCTTTCGATTACATTGTCTTTCTGACCTTTTTCAAAAACCCATGCACTCACCCATTGACGGTTTCGCATATGCGCTTCTTCAACTTCATCTCCTAAATTCAATCTAATTAATTGAGTCATAAGTCCATTTCTAATATACCCGTCATAGGCAGCCATTCCAATCGCTTTCCAATCTTCAACCAAGCCCAAGCCTTCTAACTTAGCATCGTATAGATAGTACAAGCCCAATAAATCGGCACGGCCTTCTTCTAAAGTGGAAGCATAATTCTTAAGTGTTTCTTTGGTTTCACCTACGCCGGGATTTAATTGACCAGAGGCATGCCCCACGACTTCGTGAAGCGCCGTGTGTAATTTGTCAGCCAATTGTCCATATTTTTTTTCAAGCGTATATTCTTGATCGTCGTGAACAAATTCTTTTAATCTGTCAGAACTTCCAGAGCTATTATAGGCATTGGTGATATTGCCCAAAGAAACTGATTTACTACCCACCTCAGCACGAATCCAATTTGCATTTGGCAGATTGACCCCAATGGGTGTTGAAGGTGAGGCATCGCCCGCCTCACCAGCCACGTTGACTGTTTTATAACTGACCCCAACAACATTTTTCTTTTTGTGCTCAGGCATCAACGGAGAATTGTCCTCAAACCACTGTGCATTTTCAGACAAAACAGCCATTTTTGCAGACATGTCAAAATCCTTTATTTGAACAATTGTTTCATAGGAGCCCCTGTATCCCAACGGATCGTTATAAACTTCAATAAAACTATTTATGTAATCAATATTTCCTTCTGTTGCAGCGGTCCAAGCTACATTGTAATCATCCCATATTTGTAGGTCTCCAGATTTATAGTAATCTATTAATAGTCCAAGTGCATCACCTTGAGCTTGGTTTTCTGCCACGCCTTGAGCCAACTCCAGCCAGTGAATAATTTTATCAATTGCCGCACCGTAAAGCCCGCCAGATTTAAAAACACGTTCTTTAAGTTCTCCATTTTCTTTTACCAACTGAGAATTCAATCCAAAGGACAAAGGGCGGTCTGGATTGGGTGAAGTTTTAGCAGAATAAAAAGATTCAACATCAGCATTTGTTACGTTGGACCCGTAAAAATTAACTGCAGATTCCAAGACGTTGTCCACATCTTTCGCTTGATTGACCTTTTTAATGTCTTCATCGTTAAAAATGACATCAAATGCAACTTGATTTAATGTTGTTTGAGTACTATCAAGAAGCATCTTTAGATATTCTGGTTCAAAATCAGGTTTTAATTTGGCATTGCTGTAGTGGTGGTGAATGCCATTGCTAAACCAAAGTCGTTTTAAATAGGTTTCGAAAGCACTCCATTGTTGAGCCGTTTTATCTCCGTGGAAATCTTGATAAATCTTTTCTAATGCCGTTCTTATAGTTAGGTTGTGACGGTAATTTTGATCCCACATAATATCCCGGCCCGAGAGTCCCGCTTGAGTTAAATAGTAGACTAATTTTTGTTCTTTTAAACTCAAGTTTTCCCAACCTGGAATTTGGTAACGTAAAATTTTAAGGTCTGAGAACTGTTCGACATTGTAAGGAAAGTCGGTTTGGTTAACAGATATAAATAAGTCTTTTTCCTTCGATGGCGAATTTGATTGTTGACAAGAATAAAAGAGTTGTGTCCATAAAAAAAGCCCCAAAAGCATACTAAAAATACGTTTCATTGTTTGCAGTGTTTGTGAATATTGGATAAAAGTATCGATGTAAGCTAATATACTTTTTCTTAGTGAAAGAAAAAATTATTTTTTGGCCGGCTGTGATTGGAAAGAAATTTATAATTTAGTGAGGCTATTGATTCTCATCCCAACAAGGTCCGTAGCAATGGATGGGGTACTTTTGTAAAACTAAAAAATATAAAACAATGAAACATTTAATATTGGTTTTTTTAGGTGGTGGCCTTGGAAGTGTACTAAGATTTACTTTTGGTAAAATCTTTCAAACTGTTCCCGGAGAATTTCCACTTGGTACTTTTACCGTCAACGTTTTAGGTTGTCTTTTTATTGGTGTTTTAATGGGTTTTGGGACTAAGCTTGAAGCTTTCAGTGAAAACCAATCTCTTTTGTTGATTACCGGTTTTTGCGGAGGATTTACAACCTTTTCCGCTTTTACAGCCGAAAATCAAGTCCTTTTAAAATCGGGGGCATATTTACAATTTGGAATTTACACAACGGCTTCAATTTTATTGGGTATTACAGCCTTATTAATCGGTCTGTTTATAGTTAAGCAAATCTGATTTGTACATCACCCCAGCTTTGATCTCCAGTGGAATGTAATTTTCACGCGGAACAATTGGACAAGAGTAACGCTCATTGTAAGCGCAATAAGGATTATAGGCCTTATTGAAATCTAACCAAATCTGGTCTGTTTCAGGAATTTCAAGATCCATATAACGGCCACCGCCGTATGTTAAAAGACCGTTGGTGTCGTCCAAAAAAGGCAAAAAGAGTTGGGCATCAACCGCTGTGATTGACCTTTTAGTTTGGTACAAATTTAGGCGGTAGCTGTTACCTTTAATTACAAAGGTTAAAACGCCAAACACCCTTTCTTGAGACAATCTACTAGTGGTAGTTTTCATGTCAAAAAATTCTGCTTTAGGGGTTTTCTGGAGTGTTGCGACAACCACAAAACTTGAATCTATTGGGAAGAATGGTAAGGATTTAAAACCCTTTTGTGCCTCGGGTTTTAATGGAGATTGGGTCGCATCTTTAAACAGAGCATTGGTTTGTTTTTGAAATTCGGATTCAGTTTTAACCCTGATTTTGTTGTCTTTGCAATTCAAACAGGCCAAAATCAAACAAGAGCTTAAAATTAATTTCGATAAAAACTTCATCGGCTAGGATGTTTTAACGATTGACCAGAAACCACCTCAGAAAGGATTATTTGAGTTTTGGTTTCACCATAACCAATCAATTCATCAATAAATTTTTCTAAGTGCCGCTGGTCCACAAATACGACTTCCATCACAATATTTTCATTGCCTGTAATCCTGTAACAATTGATAACTTCAGAGTATGTTTTAATTTTATGTAAAAAGGGTTGAAGTCGGCCCATAAAAGCGCGAACAGTAATAAGTGCCCTTAAGCCAAATCCCAACATTCTGGGATTGATTTTGGCGTGATAGCCTGAGATTACCGAATAGTCTTCCATTTTTTTTATGCGCTCAGCCACCGCTGGCGAAGAGATACCAACTATATTTGCAATTTGAGTGTTAGAAATTCTCGCGTTGGATTCAAGGGCTTTTAAAATTTTTAAATGAATAGAATCTAATTTCATTTTTAAACAAATTATTCAAAAATACTAAAAATTGAAGCATTAAATGTAATTATCCTTTAGTAATTAAATCATAAGAATAATTAAAGGATGCTAACTTTGTATAGAATACAAAGAGAAATGCATTCCAATAATACAGAGTTTTACTGGGCGGTTTACAAAAAATCAGAGTATATAGGACTGCTTTCCAAGAAAATATTGGATTATTTATCGTCAGACCTCTCAGCCCTAGGTGCCAATGGATCGGAAGATCGAAATATTTATTTTTCTGGAGATATTGTACAACAATCAACTAGCCTTTCTCAAGAAATTATAAAATTACAGCAAACATCAATTTCAGATGAAAAATATGTCCATGCCCATAAGTTAAGATGGTTGATCTATCGGTTGATACAAAATTGCAAAAGGCTGGAAAAATGTAGTAGCAATGGTAGAGATTTTATGTTGATTTTAAAAAGAGAATTAAAAAAAATCAAGGCACTTTACAAAGATTGGATGCGCATGATTTAAACGGCTTTAATGAAAATTTCGCAGGCTCAAATGGGTTTAAAGGCTTTTAGAATCCCATGCATTTGTTGTTGAAGCGCTTTGGCTTTTGAAGCGGCTTGCTGAGCAAAATCTAAAGAATCCGAAGCATAAATAATAGACCTTGAGGAATTTACAAGCAATCCAACCCGATTGTTAAGGCCAAACTTACAGACCTCTTCTATACTGCCCCCTTGGGCACCAACTCCTGGAACCAACAAAAAGCTATTTGGAATCAGTTTGCGTATTTTTTTAAAGTATTCCGCCTTGGTTGCACCAACAACATACATGAGCTGTTGAGAATTTTTCCAATTTGTTGATGTTTTTATAACCGTTTCAAACAATGAGATATTCTTTGGGTCCGAAGTTTGAAAATCAAAGGCGCCTCGATTGGAAGTTAAGGCCAATAATATGCTGTGTTTGTCTTTAAATTCCAAGAACGGTTCTATAGAATCGCTGCCCATGTAAGGCGAGACTGTGACACTGTCAAAGCCCAAATCTTCAAAAAATGCCTTGGCATACATCCGACTAGTGTTGCCTATATCACCGCGTTTGGCATCTGCAATGGTGAAAATTTCAGGATATTGATGGTTTAAATAATTTATGGTTTGATCAAGAGCCTCCCAGCCTTTTTGGCCGTAGGCTTCATAAAAAGCAATATTGGGTTTATAAGCAACACAAAACTCATGTGTGGCATCAATAATAGCCTTATTAAATTCAAAAATGGGCGACGATAATTCCAAAAGATGGGTTGGAATTTTTGAAAGATCTACATCCAACCCGATACAAAGAAAGGATTGCTTTCTCTTTATTTCACTTACAATCTTTTCTATTGTCATCGCTTAAATTAGGTTTGAGTCTGCTTTTAATTTTTCTGTGTTTTCAGCCAGCATAAGTTCATCAATAAGCTTTTGTATGTCTCCGTTGATGATGTTTGACAAATCGTATAACGTCAGTCCTATGCGGTGGTCTGTTACCCGTCCCTGCGGATAATTATAAGTTCTAATCTTGGCACTTCGATCCCCAGATGAAACCATACTTTTTCGCTTTTCTGAATCTGCCGCTTGTTTTTTTGCCAGTTCCATTTCATACAGCCGAGACCGCAAAACTTTGAGAGCTTTTTCGAGGTTTTTATGAGATGATTTTTGATCTTGGCAACTGACAATCATTCCGGTAGGTTCGTGGTGTAATTTAATGGCTGAATAGGTGGTATTGACCGATTGCCCCCCTGGTCCCGTGGAAGTGGTGCGTTCAATTCTGACTTCGGACATGTCTAGTTCTAAATCAAATTCCTCAGCTTCTGGCAATACG
>MDSV01238865.1_pt1 | contig 12349 bp, 12 predicted proteins | sample 810851 | NCBI WGS metagenome assembly MDSV01 (sample SAMN05326640, study PRJNA326480) | marine metagenome | isolation source: seawater | place: Atlantic Ocean: North East | collected 2012
ATTTACCGTCGCATTTAGGTGCTATAGCTCAGTTGGTAGAGCAAAGGACTGAAAATCCTTGTGTCCCCGGTTCGAATCCTGGTAGCACCACCAAAAATAAACCCACTCTTGAGTGGGTTTTGTTATTTTAGTATCATATGAAAACTGAATTATTATTATCTGAATCGTTACAAGAAAGAGATGTTGATATAATCTTGTTAGAAGAACTGAATTGTGATATTTCTTTCTGCAAATTTTTTATAAATGAAAAGAAGCTACCTGAAATAACTAAAAATAACGTTGCATATAAAAGTGTAACAGATTATGGTATTGGAGAAACCGACATACTTTTTTCATATGACAATAATGAAAAGAGAATATTTGTGTTAATTGAAAATAAGCTAGATGCTGAATTTCAAGTAAATCAATTTAAAAGATACCAAAAAAGGGCGGCAAATTATTTAAATGAAAAAAAATGTGATGAAATTTATATATTACTAATAGCTCCCAATCAATATTGTACTAATCAACAAGAATTTAAAAATTTCATAAGTTATGAGAAAATTAGAGACTTCTTTATTTCTAAAAAAAATATTAGGAGTTCATTTAAGGCACAACTACTAACAATTGGAATCGATAAACTAAGAAGAGGATATAATGCTGTAAATGACATAAGAGTATATGATTTATGGCATCAATACAATAATTTATTGCAAAAAATGACTGACAAACTATCCATAAATGCTAAGTCTCTCAAAACAGTCCCATCTAAAGCAGACTGGATTAGATTAAGAAATAAAAATATTGAAAAATTAGGAATACAATTAATTCACAAGCTTGAAAAAGGATATATTGATTTACAAATAACTGATTTTAAGCTATTGAAAAACCTTAAAATAGAAAAAGAATATTCAATTATTCAAACAGGAAAGTCTAAATCAATTAGATACTTAACTAATAAGATAAACAGATTTGAACCCTTCAGCACACAACTAGAAAAAGTTGAAAAAAGTATAAATGATGCAATAAAGATGTATGACTTTTGCACTAAGAATTTTTTAAAGCAACTAAATTAAAACTTCACCTCAAGACTTTTTAATAAAGTTAGAAATAAGATGCTCAGGTCCCCTGTCTTGTAATCTTAGCTTTCTGCTTTGCTGCTTCGTTTCTTTTAATCTTGTGACTGGGTCTCTTCCACTTAACATTACCCTTAGTAGATAGACATTCTTTGTAACCGTCTTTACTTAATGGCTGGTCGCCATCAACGAAAGGAGCTTTAGGCTTAAGCCCTAAAACCTTAAACAACCTCTTATCCTCGTTAATGTCAGGGTTAGGAGTAGTTAAGAGTTTATCTCCTGCAAAAATCGAGCTTGCACCCGCCATGAAGCATAGGGCTTGGCCTTCGTCACTCATGTCTGTTCTACCCGCAGATAACCTAACTACAGCTTCTGGTATTACGATTCTAGTTGTAGCAACCATTCTGGCCATATCCCAAATCGGAACTGGCTCCTGTTCTTCCAGCGGAGTACCGGCTACTGCAACAAGTGCATTAATAGGAACTGACTTAGGTTGAGGATTCATATTAGCAAGAGTAACAAGCATTCTGCATCTGTCTAAGTCGGTTTCACCCATACCGATAATTCCTCCAGAACAAACACTGATTCCTGCTTTATTCGCATTACTAATAGTCTTGAGTCTGTCGTCGTACTCTCTAGTAGAAATAATTTCTTTGTAGTGGTCTTCTGACGAATCAAGGTTGTGGTTATATGCGTACAAACCAGCATCAGCTAATCTTTTTGCCTGATCCTCAGTCATCATCCCCAGAGTACAGCAAACCTCCAGCTCTAAGTCGTTAACCGTCTTAACCATTTCCAAAACCCGGTCAAACTCTTCATTATTCTGAATATTTCTCCAAGCAGCACCCATACAAAGCCTTGAAGATCCGTTTGACTTAGCTCGAAGAGCTTGTGCTTTTACCTGACTTACGCTCATCAAGTCGTTTGTCTCAATATCTGTATGATATCTAGCTGCCTGGGGACAGTATCCACAATCCTCGGGGCATCCACCCGTCTTTATTGAAAGCAAAGTACTAATCTGAACTTCCAACGGGTTGTGATGTTTTCTATGAACAGTAGCAGCTTCGTACAACAACTCCATTAGGGGCTTATTATAAATTTCTGACACTATTTCTGTAGTCCACTTCTTATCCATGTTCCTAGATATTAAAACAAATATACTCTTATGCCTTTTGAATAATTATACTAACCGCATTTCCTCCAAATCCCACAGCATTCACCATCACTATTTGAGGTGCAATACACCTCTGTTTTACTGACGTTTTATAAGGAAAATTCACCACGCCCCCTCTTTCAATCATCTCTAAGGCCAAATCAAGACTCAAACCTCCCGAAGCACCTAAAGTGTGTCCAGTATGATGCTTAGTGCTCACGAGATGAACTTCATTATCCCCAAACACACTCTTTACAGCCCTCAACTCAGATTCGTCACCTTGGCACGTGCCAGGTGCGTGCATAACTATCACATCTACAGAATCAATTTCAGCATCTTCTAGCGACATTCTCATGCTTTTTTGCATACAGTCTGCGTTTACAGAAAGTGAGGCATTATGATCTATCAGTTCAGTAGCAAAACCCAATCCTATAATCCTTCCTAGAGCCCTTTGATTATTGTCATTCTCAAGAGAAAACATCGACGACCCTTCACCTAGAACCATAGTGTTTTCTCTCTTCCCTTCCTCTAAAGGAGAACAAGGCCATGCATCTTCCTTTTTGCTATAGATACCTAGAGATCTCATTTGAGCTACGGTAAAATCCGTTAGAGGAGCCTCACTACCACCTACTAAAAACCTATCTGCCATACCTCCATTAAGCCAAGCACAAGCATTCAAAATTCCATGCAAAGCAGTACTACATGTGATAGAATGCGACAACGTTGCACCCTCTATACCTAAATCGTATGCAATCCATGAAGAAATATTCCCCAATGTTGTAGTCGGCGAAACAAGTGGAGTCAATCTCATCTGAGGATTTTCCAAGAAGTGCTTGTGGTATTTTTCAAAAAGCTGAGTAGCACCTCTAGAAGAACCAATGTTAACTGCAACGCCAGACATATCATTCCAACCTGCATATTTTACAGCATTACGACTAGCCCAAATCGCCAACAAAACGCTTTTATCAAGCCTCCTGTAACTAATATTATCCTTTCTCAAATTCTTAATCTGGTGTTCCCCACCCGCTGAAAGCTTACCAGTAGGAGTATCCTGATTATTGAAACAGCAAGTGGTTAGAGATGACTTAGAGTTGTTGTAATTATTCCAAATTTGCTCTTTCTCATAGCCAACAGAAGCGATGGTGCTTTTTGCAGTTATAAGGATGTTTTGCATTAGGCAAAGCTATCAAATAGCAATCCTATCTAAGCCAGTTAAGACGCAATTATATACTTTCACTAACTCCTCGTCAGTTATGCAATACGGAGGAAGAATATAAATAACGTTTCCTAGAGGTCTTAATAAAACCCCTTCGCTTATAAAGTGATTATAAAGCGTGTCTCTTATCTCACTAGTATAGCCTGACTTATCAGCTCTAATGTCAAGAGCAATAATTACACCCATCTGCCTTACTTTGTCAACCATGGCGTGCTCCTTAACCTTTAAAGCGAATTCTGAATGTCGTTCTATAATTCTAGAAATACTCTCTGTGCAATTTGAAGATTCTAGAAGATCTAAACTTGCAATAGCTGAAGCACACCCCACTGGATTTCCGGTAAAAGAATGCCCATGCAAAAAAGCTGTTGTTATATCATCACCTAAGAATGCGTCGTAAATCTCATGAGTACATGTTGTAATAGATAATGGCATTGTACCACCTGACAACCCCTTAGACATGCAGATGAAATCTGGCTTTTCCTTCAAGTGATTAGATGCAAATAGCTTACCCGTCCTTCCAAAACCTGTCATAACCTCATCTGCAATACATAACACTCCGTAATCATGAGCAAGCGAAATTAACTTGTCTAAAACTTCTGGAGAATACATTCTCATTCCACCAGCACCCTGTACAAGTGGCTCAAAAATAAAAGCTGCTACACCTCCCTTCTCAAGTTCAGATTTAAAATCTGCTATACATTTTTCATTATCAGCTGGAAATAAAATGTGATCCACATCAAATAAGAAATCGTTAAAATGCGCAGAAAAAATACTTCTTGATCCAGCAGACATGGCTCCAAAGGTCTCACCATGATAACCTCCTTCTAAAGCAATTATTCTAGATCTACTTTTTCCTTTATTTCTCCAAAACTGAATACTCATTTTAAGCGCTATTTCAACAGCAGAAGATCCGTCACCTGAGAAGAAAAATTTAGCTTGATTTGATGGCAACACTCGACTTAATCTATCGCACAAGTCTACAGCTGGTTTATGAGTGAAGCCAGCGAACGGAATATGATCGAGCTTCTGCATTTGTGCATGTACCTTCTTAGTAATATAAGGATGGGAATGACCGTGTAGATTCACCCACCAAGAAGCTATTGCGTCGATATAGCTGTTTCCGTCTTCATCAAAAATCAAAGAGCCTTTACCACTAACAATGGCTAAAGCATCTCCAGATGTTTTCATCTGAGTAAACGGATGCCAAACGTATTGTCTATCCTTTTCTCTTAAGCTCATTGAATGTCTTTAAATCTCTCTGCACATTTGACTACAGACTCTTTACTTAATTCATCTAACATACTTACTCTCCCTAGACAATTTAGACCTGTCATATCTAAAATCACGCTCTCAGTTTCTGTATTTTCCTTATCGTTAAAGATGATTCCTTTTATCACAATCCCTCTACTCTTTAATGCTTCAATGCTTAATAATGTGTGATTAATGCTGCCTAAATAATTCCTACTAACAAGAACTGCTTCTACACCTAACCCTTCGATTAAATCAATGATACAGTCTTTCCTGTTTAAAGGCACCATTAGTCCACCAGCTCCCTCAATTACCAAGTGATTATCCGTTTCAGGTATTTGGAAATCATTCAAACTAATCTCAACTCCATCTCTTGCTGCTGCGGCATGAGGAGACATAGAATGATTCAGGACATGAGTTTCACTGTGAAAAATACTTTTAGAATTACTAACAAGATTCTTAACCTTAAGAGTATCACTATAGTCCAAATCACCAGCTTGAACGGGCTTCCAATAGTCCGCCTTTAAAGCTTCCGCTAAAATCGCAGAAATAACTGTTTTACCTACCTCTGTACCTATCCCTGTTACAAATAATCTCATAGAAATTTATTTAACTGCGCACAAAGATTAGTGATTTCTTTTCGAGAGTTAAAGCTATGAAGACAAATTCTAATTCTCTCTTTTCCTTTCTCAACTGTGGGCGATAAAATTGGTCTAACATCGAAGCCTGCTTTTTGAATGTTATCTGCAATGATTTTGCATTTTTTATTACCTCCAATTATCACACTTTGAATTGGAGAATCACTCTCAATTAGACCTGGATATTTAAAGCAAGACTTGAAAAATTTAATATTACCATTAAGTCTTTCCCTTTCACTAGAATTTTCTAAACTAGAATAAACCTGACTTATGACTTCAATGCTATGAGGTGGTAAAGATGTTGTGTAAATGAATGGCCTGGCATAATTCACCAAATACTCTTTTAACACTTGTGAACCACATATAACAGCACCATGTACTCCAAGCGCTTTTCCAAAAGTATGAACCCTAGCATAAGCTTCTACTCCAAACTCTCCACAAAGACCTTCACCTTTTTTACCATACAATCCAGTGGCATGCGCTTCATCTACCACCAAGTAAGCACCAGAGTCTCTACATAGCAAATCAATTTCTACAAGAGGCGCTTTAACACCGTCCATAGAATAAACGCTTTCAACCACAACAAAAACAGCTCCAGAAACCTTATTTAATTTTTCCTTTAAATCAAGAAGATCATTATGGTTAAATGAGAAATTACGAGCTACACCAAGCCTCAATCCATCTCTTATAGAAGCATGACAAAGCTGATCGTAGATTACAGTATCTCCTTTTTTTGGAACAGTTGAAAAGAAAGCCAAATTCGCATCATACCCTGAGTTAAAAATTAGCGCAGATTCATCTTTATGGAAAGCTGCAATTTGGTCTTCAACTAAAGTGTGAACTTCCTTAGTTCCTGAAATCAGCCTACTTCCTGTTGCACCAACAGACATAGAAGAGGAAAAAGACTTAGATGAATACCCAAAATAATCGTTAGAACAGAAATCAACCAGCCCCTTAGAAGTCTTTAAAATTCTAAAAGAATTGTCTTCCTTTCTCTTTTCTAATTCCTGATTTAATCTAGCATCAAGCATGTGGGGGAAAATAAAAAAGGGGCGCCGAAGCGCCCCCTTTAAAATATGTATTCGATGCTTAGTCCTTAGAAAATAAAATTCCCACAGCCGGAGCAACTAAGTAGATGTAGAATGCAATACCCAATACTTGAAACATCGCACTAATATCTCCTTCTCCCATCATAGACATACCATCACTATTTGCAATAATACTGAATAGAAACATAATATAAGGAACTGCAAAAGCAATTTTGGCAAACTTATGATTATCAGACCATACAAAGTATGCTGCTGCTAGAGCAGAAATAGGAATAAGCCATCCTTCTATACCCGCACCTTCAGACAAAGCCGCCATTAAAGATACTGAACCTAAAGGGCCTAAAGATATTAATGGTAAAAATGTTGCTACAATTAATGCAACTGCTGCACCTAGTGCAATTTTTTTGTTTTTAGACATGTCCATCGATTAAAAATTTATGATTAATATATGATAAATATAAACCACAAACCTCTTATCTTCAATTAATCACTCTTTACAACCTACTTACTAATCTATTTAATCATTACAAAAACAATAGATTACTTTTACATTTCTATTCCTGTGTTTACTAATCAGATTTCAATTTAAACACCTTTAAATAGTTGAACTTTGTTATATCAATGTGAACTCAGTGTACATTCAAAAACAAGGCTATCACAAAAACTTAAAATAGAGTCTACCTTAGCATTAGATAGCAAGAGATATTAATTCTATAATGAACACGAAGGCGCCATATACTACACCTTGGAAGCAGGGTGTCAAACGAGCAATAGAAGGAAGTACAAGTGTTTTCATCTTGAGTGATTCAAACTTGCCAGGAGAATATTTGGCTGAGGTTGAGGAAGTGTTCAACGGATATGTGCCAGTATATACACATTCAATCAAAGGAGGTGAAAAAGCTAAAAAGTTGAGCAAAGCTCATAATTTATACGTGAAGCTTAACGAAATTGGAGCTGAGAGAAAGACTTTGATGGTATGTCTTGGAGGAGGAACTATAACAGATTTAGGAGGTTATGTTGCGAGTACATACAAGAGAGGGATGAAACTGGTGCTTCTCCCAACGACTTTACTGGCAATGGTAGATGCGGCAATTGGGGGGAAAAATGGCGTGAATTTAGAGGTAGAAGGTAACGTGCTAAAAAACCAAATTGGAACGTTTTTAGAACCTGAATTTGTAGGACTCAACACACATTGGTTAGATTCACTACCGGAGCGTGAGTTGAGGTCTGGATGGGCAGAAATGGCAAAACACGCATTGCTGAAAAATCACACTGAATACGCAATAGAAACGGTAGTTTTGAGTGGGCAAAAGAAATCTAACTTAGAAAAGTTGATTCTAAGATCTGCTAAAATAAAATGGGAAATAGCGTCCAAAGATATGTATGAAAAAGGTATTAGAGCTCAGTTAAATCTTGGTCATACTGTGGGACACGCTCTTGAAACTATATCGGTAAAAAACTATGAGAAGATTACTCATGGTGAAGCAGTCGCGTGGGGTTTAATCTTTGCAATAGAGGCTTCGAAGGTGTATTTAGATTACACTGAGAAGTGGAGTGATATGAATGCCTCAACAATACTTAAAGGGATAAACAAGAAGATTTACCTCCCTTCTTCTGAGGAGCTTTGGGAGGTAATGAAGAAGGATAAGAAAAACCAAAACTGCAACGTTACTGACGTGTTGCTTTACGACAGGAATTCAACTCAAAGAAAAACTGTGAAATTGGATTTTATTTGGAAAGAATCTGAATTCACTGAGTTATGGGAGGAATTCCGCAAAAAACACGCATAACCAATCTTTTGAAAATATCTTTGTCAAATATGGAGAGAACAGCAAGAGAATTAGCCCAATTACTCAACGGTACTGTGTCTGGAAACCCAGACGTAGCAGTTAGCTCTTTGGGTAAAATTGAAAGTGCTAAATCTGGCGAATTGACTTTCCTGGCCAACAACAAGTATGAGAAGTACATCTACGATTGTGGTGCATCTATTTCCATTGTTAGAAAAGACTTTGAGCCATCGTCTGATCTTCCATCTACTTTGACTTTGATTAAAGTTGAAGATCCCTACAGAGCATTTTCCGTTTTGCTTGAAGAGTACGACAGCATGAATAAGCGTAATGCTGGCGTGCATCCTACTGCCATTGTTTCTGAAAGCGCGCAGATTGGAGATGGATGCCACATCGGAGCCGGGGTTGTGATTGACGAAAATGCTATTGTAGGCTCAGGTGTTGAAATTCACGCATCATGCTACATTGGCAAGGGCGCGAATATTGGAGAAGAATGTATATTCTTCTCAGGCGTAAGGGTTCTCGATAAATGTATAGTAGGAAAGGGCTGTACTATTCAATCAAATACAGTTATTGGTTCTGAGGGGTTTGGATTCGCGCCTAAGAAGGATGGATCTTATTCAAAGGTGCCACAGATAGGAAATGTAATGATTGAAGAGAATTGTGACATCGGGGCTAACTGTTCTATTGATAGGGCCACTATGGGGTCGACAGTGATTCACACGGGATGCAAGCTTGATAACCTTATTCAAGTTGCGCATAACGTTGTGATAGGGGAGAAAACGGTTATTGCAGCCCAAACTGGAATAGCAGGATCCACAATTATTGGCAAGAACTGTCTTATTGGAGGCCAAGTGGGATTTGTAGGCCACTTGAAGATTGCTGACGGAACTAAAATTGGAGCTAAAACTGGCGTTTCAAAAAACGTCAATACGCCAGATACAATAATTCAGGGCATTCCAGCTATGCCTATAAGAGAGTACCAAAAATTCCAAGTAGGACTAAGAGGTCTCGTAAAAAAATTCTTCTCTAAATGATAAATTCACAAGTTCAACATACACTGAACAGTGAAATAGAATTTTCTGGTATGGGATTACACACCGGACACTCTTGCACAATGATAGTTATTCCCGCTGAAGATAATCACGGGTATAAATTTCAGAGGAGAGATCTTGACGGTGAGCCCATCATTGAAGCTTCAACTTCAAATGTGAGTAGCACGCAGAGAAGTACCACACTTTGTAAGGATGGAGCTGAAGTACACACAACTGAGCATATACTTGCTGCGCTTTACGCTTCAGGAATTGACAACGCGCTGATTTCTATTGACGGACCTGAAATTCCAATCATGGATGGGTCTGCTAAAAGGTTTTTAGACGAAATAAACAGAGTTGGATCAAAGGAATTAAGCGCAAAACGAAAATTCTATAAATTCAGAAAGAACATAAGTTTTGAGGACTCTGATAAGGAAATCGAAATGATGGTTGTTCCTTCAAAGGAAGATAAGTTTAAAGTCACAGTGATGGTGGACTACAACAGTCCCATCCTGGGAACACAACACGCAAGGCTGGAGGGTTTGGACCGTTTCGAAGAGGAAATCTCTTCGTGCAGGACCTTTGTATTCATGAAGGAAGTTGCAGCATTAGCAGCAAACGGACTCATCAAGGGAGGCGACGTAGACAACGCCGTAGTACTTGCAGAACGTCCATACTCTGAAGAGGAATTAAGAGAAATAGGAAATAACATTGGAAGGGAAAAAATCAATATCCTTCCTAATAAAACTGGTGTAGTAAGTACATCAGATTTGAGATTTCAAAACGAACCAGCTCGCCATAAACTATTAGATATTTTGGGAGATATCGCTTTGACAGGCAGATATATACATGGCCACATCCTTGCGGCCAGACCAGGACACTATTCTAACGTCGAATTTGCAAAACTCATGTCAGATACAATTAAAAAGACTGAAGGTCTACCAGACCTCAGAACTGATAGAGAACCAATCATGGATATCAATGCCATTTCTAAATTACTTCCACACAGGTACCCATTCCTATTAGTAGATGCAATTTTAGAAAAGGATGAAAGCAGCATCACTGGAATTAAGAACGTCACTATGAACGAACCTTTCTTCCAGGGTCACTTCCCCAACAACCCTGTTATGCCAGGAGTAATTCAAGTTGAAGCAATGGCTCAGGTTGGTGGAGTGTTCGCTCTTTCGTCGGTGGATGATCCTGAGTTTTGGTCTACATATTTCATGAAAATTGACGATGTAAGATTCAAGCAAAAGGTTCTCCCAGGAGATACAATAGTTTTCCACCTTGAACTTATCTCTCCAATTAGAAGAGGATTAGTTCACATGCAAGGAAAGGGATACGTAAGAGGAAAACTAGTTTCTCAAGCTAACCTTTTAGCGCAAATCATTAAAGACAGAGCACCAGAAGAATAATGTCTAGACAGATAAGCCCTCAAGCATTTGTAAACGAAGACGCTATTATTGGAGATGGCGTTACTATTGAAGCTTTCGCTTACGTAGGAGCTAATGTGAAAATTGGCGATAGAACGTGGGTGGGACCTAATGCGAACATCCTTGAACGCACAACTATTGGGGCTGATTGCAAGATATATCCAGGTGCTGTAATTGGAGCTGTTCCACAGGATTTGAAGTTTGCCGATGAGCCCACTGATGTGGTTATTGGGAATCGTACTAGTATTCGAGAGTGCGTGACAATTCACAGAGCGACTGTAGATAGACATAAGACTGTTGTGGGAGACGATTGTCTGATTATGGCTTACGTTCACTTAGCGCACGACGTACATGTGGGTAACAACGTTATTATAGCAAACGCTGTAAATATTGCTGGGCACTGTACAATTGAGGATCATGCAATTATTGAAGGCATGGTTGGGGTTCAGCAATTCATCCGCATTGGCTCTCACTCATTTATCGCTGGGGGGTCGCTCGTGAGAAAAAATGTACCACCATACATTAAAGCTGCAAGAGAGCCTCTAGCATTTATAGGTGTGAATTCAATTGGGTTAAGAAGAAGAGGTTTTCTTCAGGATAGAATCCAAAGAATCGAAGATATCTACAGAACACTCTACGTGCAGAATGCAAACATGTCTCAAGCGCTGAAGGTTGCTGATGTTGAATTCCCAAAATGTGAAGAGAAGGATTTGGTTCTTGACTTTATCCGAGAATCTGACAAGGGGATAATTAGAGGCCCTTTTTAATCTTTTTAATTCTCAATTATGCTAAGCGTAGCCTGGAAAGAACTCGGAAAGAGATATAATATCAAATGGGTGTTCCGTAATTTTAGCGGAGAAATTTCTGCTGGCTCGCACTTTGTAGTTAAGGGCTCAAATGGATCTGGTAAAAGTACATTTGGCAAACTAATCGTTGGGGCTACCGACGCATCCGAGGGAGAGATTATTTGGGCTAAAGACGGGGAACAAGTAGCAATTGACGAAATCCCTGGAATTATAGCTTGGTCTGCTCCTTTTATGGAAGTTCCAGAAGAAATGACAGTCTCAGAAATCCTTGAATTCCATTGCAAATTCAGAGCATGTTGGGAAGAAGGGACTCTCTCAAATCTTCTTGATAAAGCTGGCATCAGCTCTCATTCGGACGAACAAATCAAAGCTCTTAGCTCAGGCCAAAAACAACGACTAAGGCTAATACTTGCCATGGGCACAAAGTCAGATCTAGTAGTACTTGACGAGCCGTGTAGCAACCTTGATGTAGATGGCATCAAATGGTATGGAGAAGAGTTAAAAAAACTCGTAAAGAGAGCAACTGTAATTGTTTGTTCTAACAACAGACCTGAAGAATACTTAAGCTCAGCTATCGAGCTTTACCTGCCATCTCCAAGCGTCGCTTAAAGCATCACCAATAGTTCTCGACGCCTTCCACATCAGCTCTTTTTCAGCTCTTGAAGGATTAGCCCAAATTGCAACTATATCTCCATCCCTCCTAGGCCCTATTCTATAAGGAACCTTCTTTCCAGTAGCATTTTCAAACTCCTCAATCACTTCTAAAACTGAAGTCCCATTTCCGGTTCCAAGATTGTACGCCCTTACGTTCTCTTGCATAGAAACGTTAATAGACTTTAGCGCGGCAACATGTGCTTCAGCAAGGTCCATTACGTGCAGATAGTCCCTAACACACGTCCCATCATCGGTGAGGTAATCGTCACCAAACAC
>MDSV01030905.1_pt1 | contig 12348 bp, 11 predicted proteins | sample 810851 | NCBI WGS metagenome assembly MDSV01 (sample SAMN05326640, study PRJNA326480) | marine metagenome | isolation source: seawater | place: Atlantic Ocean: North East | collected 2012
AGCGAACATCAAAAAAGAAAGCAGATCTAAGCACAGACTTCGCAACCTGTTGATTTTGGCTTTGCGACTGACCGCGATAGGCGCAATCGTTTGTGCATTTGCGGACCCATACATTCCATATTCAGAGAAATCTCAAGATGCGTCTAGGGTAGGAAATGCCGTCTCTATATACATAGACACCAGCCCATCAATTGATGCCATTGGTGAGGAGGGGCCACTTTTGCAGGTGTGTAAAACACGCGCTTCAGAAATCGTTGAGCGATACGCTGAGACGGATAAATTTAACATTCTCACCAATTCGTTTGCTGGCAGCTATGCACATTTTTATAGCAAAGACGAAACTTTAGAAAGGATTGCAGGTATTCGCACCGAACCATTTGTAAGAAATGTAGACGCTGTGATCTCACGCTCAACTGACCTTTTACAAAAAGAAAATGACCGCGTAAAATCCATTTATTACTTGAGTGATCTCCAAAAAAGTTCACACGTCCTTTCAGATCCATTTCTTCCTGACTCAAACATCTCTATTTACTTTCTTCCAAGTCTTGCGAATGAAAAGCCAAATGTTTGGATCGACTCCGCCTGGTTTAACGCTCCGATTGCAACCGCAGGCAAGCCTGCAGAATTACACGTACGAATAAAACACAATGCAATTCAAAGCGTAGATGGATTAGGTCTTCAGCTACATATTGATGGAGAACGAAAGGCAATTGCCAATTTCAACCTCATTCCTGGCATAGAAACAGACACAGTTCTTAGGTTCAGTCATGGACAACCTGGACTTAATCATGCCGTATTATCTATCGATGATTCTCCGATTCAATTTGATGACACATACTTTCTAGGGTATGAGGTTGTAGACCAAATCAACATCTTACATCTCACCCAAGATGCTTTTTCTAAAGAAACGAAAAGTTTAAATCGTGTGTATGAATCCAGTAGCGCATCTGTAAATATCGAAACCTCCGAATCTATTCCTGACCCCCAAACATTGTCCTCGTTTGATTTAATCATCACAAATGGAATAGAGGACCCTACAAATGGGCTCACAAAAACACTGGTAGAATTTGCGTCTTTAGGTGGAACTGTTGTTGTCATACCAGATTCATCAAACAGTTCTTTGAGAGCAAATTATTTACGCACTCAATTGGGGTTCGGCTCTGGGTCTCAGTGGAATCTATCTGAGTCTCCGGTTTCGATTGGGAATTTAAATATTGACCATCCGTTATTCGACGGGGTGTTTTCATCGACTCCAAAACGTATGGACTTACCCTCTTCGGACAGATCTATCACGAGGAGTATTTCTCCAAACGAGGAAATTCTCGGCACGATGTCGTCTGGATTGGTTTTTTTATCTCGGATTCCTGTAAATAAAGGTGCGGCATTTCTTTTCGGATCTCCATTAGAAAAAGAAACGGGAAACTTGGTAAATCACGCACTTTTCGTTCCAATTCTTTTGAGAATATCTGAGGTTTCCCGATCGGCAAGAGTAAACGCGTTTTCACTCGGATTGGACGATGCCCTGACTTTAAATTTCGAATCAAACGAAGAAAATGAGATCCGTATCTCCTCATTAGACAGCTCTAGTGTTATCCTTCCTGAAACAAGATCAGCATACGGATCTACAAATTTACGCCTCGGCCCAGAGCTAGATACACCTGGGAATTATTTCGTAGAAATAGATCAAGTTCAGGTCTTTGCATTTGGCCTCAACGCAGACAGAACTGAAAGTAATCCTTCTGCATGGGACATCCCTACATTTCGAGAGCAACTGTCATCCTTTGGATGGGGTAATGCTTCCGTTCTAAATGTCACAAACGAAACTATTTCCTCTGTCGTGGGGAATCTCGATACTGGAAACCACTTTTGGTGGTATTTAATACTAGTCGTAATTATCGCATTAGCAGGTGAAACAATTCTTCAGAAAAGATGGAAACACACATACTCATAAAGAATGTAAGAGTCGTCGACACAGGCGGTTCTTTCAATGGTAAGAAAATTGATCTCCGGATTAAGAAAGGAGTCATATCAGAAATTGGCACAGATTTAGAAAATAAATCTGCACTTGTTCTAGATAAAAAAGGCAGTTACATAAGTCCGGGATGGATGGATGGACAGGCTCATTTTCGGGATCCTGGTTTGGAGCTAAAAGAAGGACTCGAAAGCGGACTTCATGCAAGTGCAGCTGGAGGCTTCACGGATGTCGCTGTGCTTCCTTCCACCACACCTCCAGTGGACAACAAATCGTCTGTCTCTTATCTTCTCACACGTGGTGCGGAATACAACACGCCATGTGACCCACATCCACTTGGATGTGTCTCAAAAGGAAGGCAAGGAAAACAACTGGCTGAGCTTTATGACATGAGTAACGCAGGCGCCATCGGATTTTATGATGACAAACCCATTGAAAGGGTGGGGCTACTCAAGATGGCCTTAGAATACCTCTCTCCATCTGGAGATGTTGTCTTGTCGGATGCAAATGAAGAAGACCTTAATCCAGGTGCCTCAATGCATGAAGGAGAGACGAGTACAGCGTTAGGGCTCATTGGATCTCCGTCTGAATCTGAGACAATCAGACTTCAACGCGATATTGAAATTCTCTCATACACTGGCGGACGATTGCATATCCCTGTTGTATCTACTCAAGGTGCAGTTAAACTTATTAAACAAGCAAAAAAACGCGGGCTTGCAATAACGGCATCTACCACCCCCCATCACTTGACGTTTATCGATGAAGATTTGCTGTCCTTTGACGGAACATTGAGGGTCAACCCTCCTTTGAGATCCAAATCTGACAGAAAGGCTTTGAGGACGGCATTGGCAGAAGGAGTCATTAACTCTGTCGTCTCTGACCACAGACCTGAAAGCATCGAAAGTCATGATGTTGAATTCGCTTTGAGCCCAAACGGAATTTCAGGAATTGAATCCGTATTTGCAGCATTGAATACAGCCTGTCCTGATTTAGATTTAGCCCGTTTGGTGGATTCGATCTCAAATGCGACGCGTCGGATCTATCAACTTCCAGAGCTGCACATTGAATTAAATGCACCTGCAAAAATCACATGGTTCTCACCCAAGCAGAAGTTCTTGTCACCAGAAATATCTGGTGGCGTTAATAATCCTTGGAAAAATCAGGAACTCAATGGCGTTGTATATGGCACCATTAATGGCGAGAGAATACACTTAAACGCGTAACGCCCACATCAAAGCTTACGCTTCCCCTTGTGGACCTCCGAATGCCAATGGCATGGTCTCTTCAGGTCCGCTAATTTCAGATATCACACCATGTATATCTTCATATCGTTTGATATTCCCAGCCAAAGCCTTTAGCAATCGCTTTGCATGTTGCGGAGTCATGATCACTCTAGAACGAACTTTCGCCTTGGGCATGCCAGGCATGATTTGAATGAAATCTGTGACAAACTCCGTCGGACTGTGCGTTATTACTGCCAAGTTTGAGTAAATACCCTCACTAATTTCTTCTGGAAGCTCGATGTTTAGCTTGTTCTTTTTTTCTTCTTTTGCCATTTCACTAAGGTAATACACCAAACCTTCTTTATCCTATTTTCTTAAGGGAAGGTCTAAAATTGATATTAAATCGACCACTTCATGAAGAACAATTTCATTGTGGGGAATCGACTGTGGGTTATAATACACCTGTCCCCACCCTGCTTCTCTTGCACCTATGATATCTGCCGCCAAACTGTCCCCCAACATGATGGCATCTTCTCGCTTAGAGTCCGTTGTCTTTAAAGCCAAATTGAAGATCTCTCGGTGGGGTTTCTTCACCCCAAGGGCGTCGCTTGTCAAGACGGTTTCAAAAAAAGGTTCCAGGCCACATTGTTTCACTTTAATGTGCTGCACTTCCTCAAAACCATTTGTGAGCATAATTAATCTGTGTCCACGGTCATATAAACCTGTGACAACTTTCAAAGCATCTTTGACGAGATGGGTTTTATAGGGGGAGGTTTCAACATAATGTGACCCCAAGCGATCTCCCAATACAGCATTATTTTCTAACCCCCAATATTCAAGGGTCATGGCAAACCTACGCCATCGCAATTCCGCTTTATCCATTCGGCCAGCTTGATACTCTGCCCAACACCACGCATTGGATTTTTTGTACTTCGATATATATTCTTCAACGCTTTCAATCCCAAAGGAAGAAAGTGAAATTTCATCATAACCTTCTCTTAGAGCCTCCACAGAATTTCTTTCAAAATCCCAAAGCGTATGATCCAAATCAAAAAATAAATCTTTCATATCATGTATATGTCATCATTAAACCCAACCCGATTTAACACTCCAACTTAAAAAGGTTAACACACAACCCCACACAAAAAATGCAGCAATTAAGTACACGGGCGTATTGCGATTGTGCGAAAAGTATTTGGCGCCAAGGAATGCGGTTATAGGCACGGAAATAAAAACAGAAATGAGCATCAATCCCACAAGACCATACTGTCTTTTAAATTTTATAAACTGCCTTTTTCTTTTCGTGACGAAGCGCTTTTTCTTGGGTGGTTTGATGTTCAAAGAAGAAGCCTTTACTCTTTTCCACCACGAGGAAATAGTCTTCCCTGCGTTATAAAATAGCAGGATTCCAATTGTGGCACCTAAAGAGCATGTGACAATCACTTCCAGCCAGTTATTACCCGCAACAATCATAGCTGATGGTGTGAGCAAAAACTTAACGATGGACATCAAAATCCATACCAGGTAAGCAATAATATCAGAAATCAAACCTTCCCCCATCGCTGTATTCTATGATCGTGATTTCGGGCCGTATGACAAATCTCCAGCATCTCCTAAGCCTGGAACGATATAATCGTTTTGATCTAAACCTTCATCTATCGCACCAATCCAAAAAGTGGTTCCTTCCGGCAATTCTTGTTGTGCATATTTTACGCCTTCAGGACTTGCTATCGCACAAATGACATGAAGCTGTTTGGGCGTCCCATCTGAGCAAAGTGCTTTATATGCCGCTACCATTGATGCACCAGTGGCGAGCATCGGGTCCACCAATACGAGGATGCGACCCTCACAAGAAGGAGCTCCGAGATACTCTATTTCGATGTCAAATCCTCCACTAGAGTTGTGTTTCCGATATGCAGATACAAATGCACCATCAGCACCATCCCACACGTCCAAAACTCCGGCATGCATAGGTAATCCTGCACGCATTACGGTGGCCAGTACTGGCTGTTCTGAAGGTATGCTACATCGGGCTGTACCCAAACCGGTATTCACCTCTACATCTTTCATGGGCCAAACCTCCGCAAGCGCATTTCCCAACATCCACCCCAAACGTTGAAGATTGTGACGGAATACTGCGCGATTGCTTTGGGCTTGAGGATGACGTAAACTGAAAAGTAAATGTCCAGCCAGTCCTTTCTTTTTACTGAAGTCGTGAATCAAGTGTTCATTCATACGAGCTAAGGTAGGCACCTTCTTACAACATCTTTATAAAGAGTTTGCCAACCTTCCCAAATTCCATGATTTGAGACTGAAGTGTTGTGCCAAACAGTCACCATCACACCTCCCACTTCTCTCACTGCGTCTGAAAGTTCAGACACAAGATCAAGGGACTGTTCACAATCAAGTTTCAAGTATGATTTCAATGTTGAATCCATCACAGCGAACGGATGAATCACAAGTTCAAGGGGCGTGTCTTTTTCGATATTATATGCTGGAAATGGACGACTCAAACCCGCTCTAAACCCAGGCTGATCAGCGTATCCCATAGAGTAATCATGCTGAATTGACGCATCTTGAAATGCGGTCCACATTGAAGATTGTCCTCTTAAAAAGTGCGTTCTTATCTCAGAGGTATTGCCCACATCTTCAAACGACCTTTTTTCATTTAAAAAGGTTTGACCACGATGTGAAATTGCATGATAGCTCGGATGCCAGTTTACAGTGGCCTGAGAAGATAATTTATTTATTAAAGGCAGTAATGCTGACTTCGAGACGCCCAGGTCATATGGTCTTTTATAATCGGCAAAATGCACAAAACATTTTGTCGTCAGATGTGAATGGACATGGAGATTTAGGAAAAAATCGTAAGAATCGTATGGATCATGGGCACGATTTAATAGGACGTTCATTCTTTCACGAACGCGCCCCCACCTTAACAACACAAAATCTCGCGAACCTGCAGCTATATTGTGAAGACGTGACCGCCCCTGATAGGCATACGCAATATCAATGTCAATCGTGGGTTGATATTCATAATCTTGTCTTGAGATTTTGGGGGTAATATCCAACTCTTTCGCAAGGATGTTTGCGAGGTTTTCAATAAGGGGCGTCCGCAACATCCCCTCCTTATAGGCCGCGCTAGAAACGCCACGAAAGCGACCATGCGTGTCTCGCATCACTGTATCTCGTTCACCATCTGAAGGGATTTCTTCCCAACGTGAACAACAAAAAAACGCCGCTGCCAATGGATCAAACATTAAATCAGTCATGCCCAAGACTTCACCTGGAAATTTAAAACCCTTCCATTCAACCCAATTGACACCCGAAGAACGTGTTGTTTCATCGTCACCAAAGCTCAAAGAATGAATTGGACATTGTATCGACTTGGTCGATGCGACAATTGTATAAAAGTGATGCCCCTCATTTTCAAGGTCAACATGTTCTACCCATTCAACTTCAACACCCAGACATGTTCTAAATAAAATATCGGCACCATACCTCATTCGTTCAGTAGGCGAGCTGTAGGATATCGAAATTTTACTCATGACAACGTCTCACTTAAGATCCTAAGAATGTCATCCGCGGCATCGCCGTTTCCATAAAGTGCATCATCACCATCTATCGTTCGTCCAAATTGTGAATCCGCACATTCATTAAGTGCTTTTGGCTCAAAGCATAAAACAGTATGACCTGCATTCACAAGCTCAACCCATTCTGTATGACGACGTATGACGACAGAGGGCGTTTCACAACTGTAGGCTTCCTTTTGAATCCCTCCTGAGTCTGTAATCACTAGGCTACTTGTCTTAATGAACCTAAGAAGTTCAATATATCCGACTGGATCAATGGCACGAATGTTTTTTTCCGACAGAACGTGAGACCAAACACCACCATACAATGCGACCAGAGATTTTTTTGTGCGAGGATGCACCGGAAAAGTAGCGTCAACTTGATGAAGCAAACACCAATCCCCGACAGCATCAATCCAAGATTGTAGACGTGGAAGATCATCTACATTGGAGGGCCGATGCATGGTGAGGAGGATGGATTTAGATTTAATTTCCTGCATCTCTTTTGTGAAATACAATGCATTATCGTGCATGATATCCCCTGTCAGAAAAGCCCCGTAAATCCCTTCATTGTTGAGGTTATCTATGGCCGTAGTTGTGGGCGCAATTAAAATGGACGACAATTTATCTGTTGCAATCCGATTGACCTCCTCGGGCATGTCAAGATCAAAAGACCGAAGACCTGCCTCAACATGAATAATGGGGATTCCTAGCGCATCAGCAGCCTGAGCCCCTGCCAATGTTGAATCGGTATCTCCGTATACGAGCACCGCATCTGGCTTACATTCCTCAATGGCATGCGTTATCCCTGATTTCATTTCATTCATTCTAACCGCTCTCTCGCTACTTTTTAACTGTAACGTAAAGTTTGGTTTTGGCAGGTTTAATTCCTCAAAGAAAATATCTGAAAGCTTGGCATCGTAATGTTGCCCCGTATGAATGATTGATTGGCTCCAGCCCAAATCAACTTTTTTTTCAATAGCTCTAGTCAAAGCCGATGCTTTAATAAACTGAGGTCTGGCCCCTAATATGGTGAGTAACAAAGGCATTTTTAGATGAGTCCTTCGTCTGCAAAGCTAACATACTGCTTGCCTGCTACGATGATATGATCCAATACAGGTAAATCTAAAAAAATTCCGGCTTCTCTCATGTTGTTTGTCAGTGATTTATCTGTGGAACTCGGTTTGGGGTTTCCCGACGGATGATTATGGATTAAAACGATTGCAGAAGCCCTTAAGGCAAGTGCCCTTCCAAAAATGATCTTTGGGTCTGCAACAGTCCCTGACACCCCCCCTGATGAGATTTTTATCTCTGCAAGAACATGGTTAGATCTGCGAAGAAGTAATATCCAAAACTCTTCATGTGGAAGATCCGACAACCGATCTACAAACCTTAAAAAGACATCTCGAGAAGAAACGATTTGGATGGTGACAGGCCTCATACTCGCCATCCTGCGGCGACCAATCTCCATCGCAGCGGTAATTATAGAGGCCCTTACATATCCTATCCCCGAAATTGACGCATATCCTTCAGGAAGTAATTTACCTAACTCATACAAATTGTCACCCGCCAAATCGAGGAGGTCAATCGCAACATCGTGAGCTGTCTTACCGCTGGGACCATTGCCTATTAAAATCGCCAATAACTCAGAATCTTTTAAAGCATCTGCCCCTTGAATGAGCATCCTGTCCCTCGGTTTTAAATCATTCACCATAACACATCATCTCGAAAATTATTCAAAAAAAAACCCCCCGACTTAATGTCGAGGGGTCAAATATGATCATAGTCTTGACTTAAGCTAAGCTCGATGCATGAACGGCGAGGCTCGATTTAAGGTTGGACGCTTTATTCTTATGAATGACATTCGTTTTTGCAAGCTTATCTAACATAGACGAAACCTTGGGCAACATAGCAGCTGCTTCTTTGGCGTCAGTTGACGCACGCATGTTACGAATAGCGTTACGAGTGGTCTTGTGCTGGTAACGGTTGCGATCGCGCTTCTTTTCGTCTGAACGAACACGCTTTAATGCTGACTTGTGATTTGCCATTTTAATTTTAAATTCAGGGGTGCAAATATAGTTCGGAATCCAACGTATCCAACAAAAAAAACAAATTTAACTGCTGCATTCCCATTTTAATAGCAAATCTAGCTCTAAAAAGCCACCTTGAACAGTCTCTCGACGGTTGCGTTGGAGTAGAAAATCGCTCGGAACGAACGTCGTGCTCCCGATAAAATCCTCAGTAGTCGCTTCATCGTCATCAAAGATTAATATTTCGATCTGGAGATTCATCTCTTCGCCAATAAACAGAAAAGATTCTAAATCAATTGAAGCAGGCAAAGCTTGACTATAAGAAACCTCCGATATATAATCGTTGACACCATTAATGCGAATGATGGCATATAACTCTGGGAACCCTTCATCTGGAACAGTATCATCAACATAATCTTCATCAAATGCATGGACATCAATAGATTCAATAATGATATAATCCTGTGCCGATTCATCACAACACCCTGTGAGAAAAAAAACAAGAAAAAAAATGGCTGTATAAATGAACGTTTGTTTCATGGTTGTAAGTAAGTGAAAATAAAAAAAAGAGCGCATTAAAGCGCTCTTTTTATCCTAACAATCTACTTGTATTCATTCAAGAAGGGCTCATTCACTTCCCTTAATGATTAATAATACGCCATAAATGTAGTTGAGTTCCTGTATAATAAAAAATTATTATACAGCTATTTTAAAATTAGACGACAATAAAGAAAGCTTTGTCGATATTAATCAGTATCACATCGATGAATGACCACTTCGTAAAACAGACCTACAACTGCGAAATCATGATGGTTTAGGCAAAGGTCTATATCGTATTTTGCAACGTGAAAAAAATCCGTCTGTATCTTCTTCTTTTGTGTGTCGTATTTACGAATGGCATAACCGCACAAACTGCGCTAGGTCTTCAGGGCACTTGGCAATGTCTTGACTCGGTGGAAATTAACGTGCCTGGAAGGCTGCCTGGCAGTCTTTACAATGCACTGTTAATCGAGGGGGGGATTGCAGATCCATTTGTGGGAACAAATGAAGATTCCATCCAATGGGTAAGCCATATGGATTGGACTTTTACTTCTCATGCATTTGATGCTTCGGAGCGGGACTTGAATGCGGAATTTCTGGAAATTGATCAAGTATTAACGTATTCTGTGTGGACTCTCAATGGCGTGAAAATTGGCACAACGAACAACGCTTTCCACATGTGGAAGTTCGATGTTAAATCCTTATTAAAACCGACCGGAAACACAATAGAAATTATTTTCAAGTCTCCACATAAACAGGCAGAAACAATCATTTCAAATGCTTCGCATCCACTTCCTGGCGACGCCCAAAGAGCGGTTCATCGATCTCCTCAATTTGCGTTCGGATGGGATTGGGCAATGTCACTGGTGGACAACTCCGTCGGTTCAATAAACATTCTGCAATCACACACAAAACATCCGCTTCAAATAAATAAACTAGATGTCATTACAGATCGCATTGAGGCAGGTACGGCAACAGGAAGAGTCAGGTGGGAAATCGAAGGTGAGTCAGATGAAAATCTAGTGCTAAGGTGGGCATTAACAAATCCTGAAGGACAAATGGTCGCAGCTGGAAAACTAAATCATGGAAAAGGATTGGTTGAAGTCCGTTTTGAAATCAAGAATGCCGACCTGTGGTGGACACACGACCTAGGAACCCCCACCATGCATACGCTAGAGGTTGTAGCTGTGGGTCAAGGAAAACTAATGGCGAGAGAAAAAATTGATGTGGGACTGCGTACACTTCAACTTGACACATCGGAGGATAAAAGAGGTGCGACCTTCAGATGGATCTTAAACAATGTTCCCATCTTTGCAGGTGGAGCCAATGTTGTCCCTGCAGATCTTATTCTACATCGGATTCGTAACTCAGAAGAAGTCCGATTGGTAGAAAATGCTGTTGCGGCTAACATGAATACGCTCAGAGTGTGGGGAGGAGGAAGTTATGCATCTGACACGTTTATGAATGCGTGTGATGAATTGGGCGTGTTGGTGTGGCATGATTTCATGTTCGCGTGTGCCATGTATCCTGGCGATGGTGAATTCATACATTCTGTCACTGAAGAAGCTACATACCAAACCCAAAGACTGCGCCACCATCCATCCTTGGCGATGTGGTGTGGCAACAATGAGGTGAGCGAAGGTTGGGCGAGATGGGGATGGAAGGACGGCCTTACAAACGATGAAATCTCAGATATCCAATCCTCCTACGACAAAATATTTGAGGAACTTTTACCTTCGATCGTTGCTGAATTTGATGACGCACCCTACTGGTCATCCTCTCCATCTTTAGGTCGAGGGGATTCGGACTTTGTGAAGTGGGGAGATGCACACGACTGGGGAATATGGCATGACGGATATTCTTTCGATTCACTTTGGACAAGGGTTCCCCGATTTATGAGCGAGTTCGGATTTCAGAGCTTCCCAGAAAAATCGACATGGGAGACGGTGGTGCCTGACGCACAATTTACACGTGAATCAGAAGCAGTCATTGCACACGAAAAACATTCACGGGGATTTGACATTATCGATTCTTATCTCAACGAAACCCACGGAAATGGTTTTGAAAACCTACCTTATGAGGAATGGTCATATCTCACACAAGTGATTCAAGCCAAGGGTATTTCTGATGGTGTCAAAGCTGCACGCCTCAATCAAGACTTCTGTTCGGGATCTTTGGTTTGGCAATTAAATGACTGCTGGCCTGTCGCCTCATGGTCTTCGATTGATGCACATGGGAAATGGAAACTGCTCCATCATTCACTGAAGACTGCCTTCGCGCCTACGCTCCTATTCGGAAGATGGAATACCGAAGGTCGAAAACCCGTCCTCGAAGTGGGGCTCGTCTCAAATCCCACCAGAGAAAAATCCAAAGAAATTCCGGGGATTTTACGTGTGTCCGTCGTGGGATTTAATGGCGAGGAAATCTCAGTGAGTGAACATCCTTTCAACCTCACCCCTGGCAAGCCAGCGTGGACAGAACTCGAAAACATTCTCAGCAGGAAAGTCGACCCCACACAATCCTTTATTCAACTCTCGTGGAACGACAACGCTTGTGAGGTGGACACATCCAATTGCCAACCATCAGCGAGGGCTGTGGTATGGGCAGTATTGCCGAAAGACCTCAACCTCGACCAAACCGAGATCACTGTGCGCAACGGACCGGAAATGTATTCCGAAAACAACAGCACGAAGCACATCATAGAATCTCCCGTCTTCGCAAAAGACGTTCAACTTACGTGTAACGCTTCAGGGAATTTCAACATCAATGGCTTCGATCTTCTCCCTGGCGAAAAGAAAACCGTCATATTCACTCCTCACAAACTAGAAACTTGGGCGCCAGAATTTTCAAAGAGTGGAACTTCTCATTTACCTCATTCTCGATTTTTGATTCAAGCAATGAGCCTTAATACAATACTTGGAGAGTAGTTGCCGAAATCTGTTACTTGGATCTTACCACGAGCTCGTCACAAAAAAGCCATGTAGGCTCTGTAGCTGCAGCGTGCCAGTCAG
>MDSV01086378.1_pt1 | contig 12347 bp, 11 predicted proteins | sample 810851 | NCBI WGS metagenome assembly MDSV01 (sample SAMN05326640, study PRJNA326480) | marine metagenome | isolation source: seawater | place: Atlantic Ocean: North East | collected 2012
AAATTTTTTTCTAAAAGACTATTAATAAATTTGTTAAATTTATTAAAATTTTTAATGAAAAAATTTGATTTGCTCATTTTTATCAATGGAACTTATAATGTATTATTTTAAATGATAAATACTGATTATTTAAAAAATTTAAATGACTCACAAAAAGAAGCTGTAATGCATCTTGAAGGCCCACTTTTAATAGTTGCTGGTGCTGGATCTGGAAAAACAAGAGTTCTCACTTCAAGAATTGCCAATATCATAAAGGAGAAAAAAGCATTTCCTAACCAAATTCTAGCAGTGACATTTACCAATAAAGCTGCAAAAGAAATGCAAAATAGAATTAGTAAAATCTTAGGTTCGTCTGCCATAGGACTTTCATGGCTAGGAACATTTCACTCTATATGTGCAAAATTATTAAGAAAGCATGCAGCTGCTGCTAATTTAAATTCAAATTTCACCATTATAGATACTGATGATCAAATAAGACTTGTAAAAAATATATGCAAATCGGAAAATATTGATACAAAGCAACTGTCACCAAAATATATTTTAGCAATTATAGATCGTTGGAAAAATAAAGGATATTATCCTGAAAATGTAATATTAAATAAAAAAGATATCTACGAAAAAACAATTTTACCACTTTATAAAATTTATCAAAAAAAACTAAATGATTTAAATTCATGTGATTTTGGAGACCTAATCCTACATGCAGTAAAAATTTTAGAATTAAATTCAGATATTAGGGAAATTTACTCAAAGAATTTTAAATATATTCTCGTCGATGAATACCAAGATACTAACTTTATACAAAGTAAATGGCTAAATTTATTATCTGAAAAAAATAATAATATTTGCTGTGTTGGTGATGATGATCAATCTATATATAGTTGGAGAGGTGCAGAAATTAAAAATTTTTTAGAATTTGATCAAATCTATAAAAATACAAAAGTAATTAGACTTGAGCAAAATTATAGATCTTCACAAAATATACTTTCTGTTGCATCAAATTTAATTGCCAACAATCAAAACAGAGTTGGAAAAACATTAATAACAACTATGAAGGATGGGGATTTGGTGCAACTTAATTGTTTTAAAAACGGTAAAGATGAAGCAGTGGGTGTTTCTGATGAAATAGAAAAGAAAATTAAAAAAAAATTTTCTTATAATAACATTGCTATTTTAGTAAGAGCTATTTTTCAGACCAGAGAGTTTGAAGAAAGATTTTTAAAAATAGGACTCCCTTATCGTATTCTGGGTGGAACTAAATTTTATGAAAGAGCAGAAATAAAAGATTGCGTTGCATACTTAAGGCTAATTTATCAAGAGAAAGATGATCTGGCTTTTGAAAGAATAGTAAATAATCCAAAAAGATCTATTGGAGATAGTTCGTTAAAAACGATTCATGAATTTGCAAAAAAAAATATTTTAAGTTTAGAAAGAGCATCGAAAAAAATGCTTGAACAAAATTTAATTAAACCTAAAGCAAAAGTTGGTCTAAATATATTTTTAAATTCTTTGAATAAATGGAGATATGACTATGGGATAAAAAAATTTAACCATGTAAAATTATTACAAATTATTTTAGATGAATCTGGATATTCTGCCATGTTAAAAAATAAAAAAGATTTAGATAATGAAAATAGATTAGAAAACATAAAAGAGTTACTTAGTGCAATGAAAGAATTTGATAATCTAGAAAGTTTTTTGGAACATGTTTCTCTTGCGACCTCAATAGATCAAGAATGGGAAGGAGAAAAAATTAATATGATGACAATGCATGCATCAAAAGGCCTGGAATTCGAAGTTGTTTTTTTGCCTGGATGGGAAGAAGGATTGTTTCCTCATCAAAAATCTATTGAAGAAAAAGGACAAAATGGATTAGAGGAAGAAAGGCGTCTTGCATATGTTGGAATTACTAGGGCTAAAAAAAGAGCTATAATATCCTTTTCTATGAACAGATTTTATCAAGGCGATTGGATAGATAGTATGGCCTCAAGATTTATTGATGAATTACCAGAAAAATATTTAGAAAAAAATTCATTTTTTGATGACGACACTAATGAAGTTGACGATTTTGATTTTAATCAAGATTTTGAAATAGAAGAAGGTACCAGAAGTCCTGGTTGGATCAGGTATCAAAAAAGAATAAAATGAATAAAAATTTTCAAATATTGAGAAAAAAATTTAAGGAATACAATATTGAGGGATATATTGTACCTAAAAACGATGATTATTTTACAGAGTATTCAAAAATTAACAGATTAAAAATTATATCTAATTTTAGTGGTTCTGCAGGATTAGCCATAATTTTAAAAAATAAAAATTATCTATTTACAGACGGAAGGTATACTATTCAAAGTCAGATAGAGTCTGGAAAAAACTTTAAAATTTTAAGCATTGAAAGCTTAATAAACTGTAAATTATTTAAAAATCTTACATTAGGTATAGATCCTAAACTTTTTACTTATCAACAGATTAAAAAATTTTTCCTTAAATATAATAAAGTTAAATTTATAAAAAAAAATTTAATTGATGAAATAACAAAGAAAAAAATAAATAGCAATTTACCCTTCTACTCATTAAAAAAAAACATAGTTGGAGAAAGTACTACTTCAAAGTTAAATAAAATTTCAAAATATCTCATTAAAAATAAATCAGATTATTTGTTTGTAAGTGCTCCTGAAAATGTAGCTTGGATATTAAATATAAGAGGTGGAGATGGGCCAAATAGTCCAATACCTAATTCGAGACTTATTATAAGCAAATCAAAAAAGATAATCTTAATAAGTAAAATTCAAAAATGTAAAAGACTAATAAAAGAAAAAGTAATAAAACCAAATCAATTAATACCAATAAATGATTTTTCAAATAAAATTTTACAACTTAAAGGCAAAAATTTTATAATAGATAATAATTCATGTTCAATTTTCTATGAAGATATAATTAAATCTAAATTTAATATTATTAAAAGAGAAGATCCAACATATTTTTTAAAAGCAATTAAAAATCAAATAGAAATAAATAATATGAAAATAGCCCATATAAGAGATGGAGTGGCTTTAACTAAATTCATATATTGGATTAAAAATATCAATAAAAATAAAATTACAGAAATAGATGCAGAAAAAAAATTAGAAAAATTTAGAAAAATGGATAAAAGCTTTCTTTATCCAAGTTTTGATACAATTGCAGGGTCTGGTAAAAATGGTGCTATCATCCATTATAGAGCAAAAAAAGAAAGTTGTAGAATTATTAATAAAAAAGATATTTTCCTTTGCGACTCAGGAGGACAATACCAATATGGTACAACTGATGTCACTCGAACTATATGTTTTTCAAAACCAAAAAAAAATATAAAAGATATATTTACAAAAGTATTAAAAGGACACATTGCTGTTGCAACGACAAATATTAATAAAGATAATATAGGTAAGAAAATTGATAAGAGAGCTAGAAAATTTTTAAATAAAAGTAATTTAGATTATTCCCATGGAACTGGACATGGAGTTGGTTTTTTTCTTAATGTACATGAGGGACCTCAATCAATTTCAAAATTAAATAATGTAGAAATAAAAGAAGGTATGATTTTAAGCAATGAACCTGGTTATTATAAAAAAAATGAATTTGGAATACGAATAGAAAATCTAGTTTATGTAAAAAAAATAAATAAAAAAAAAGTATTTGAAAATTTAACTATGGTTCCAATTGAAAAAGATTTAATAAACTTTAATTTATTAACTTCTAAAGAAAAGGACTATCTTTTTAAATATCATTTAAATATTTATTCCAAAATTTCGGTTTTTTTAAATAATAAAGAAAAAAAGTGGTTAGCTAACTTTATTTAACATATTCAAAAATTCATTCTGATTTATGATAGCAACCTTAAGCTCTCTTGCATTTTCGATTTTCCTCTTAGTTGGTTTCTCACCAACTATCAAATAATTAAGTTTTTTAGAAACACTACTAACTGAAATACCAGAATTGTCTTCTATCATAGATTTTAGCTCTGCTCTACTAATTCCATCTAATTTTCCTGTAACTAAAAAAGATTTGTTTCTTAACAAACCATCTTTTTTTAGAGCTATAGCATTTTTAATATTCAAAATTATTTCTAATTTTCTCAAAATTTCTAAATTTATTTTATTTAAAAAGAAATTTTTTATAGAATTTACCTGTGTTTCACCAATGCCATCTATATTTAATAAATCTTCATATTTATGTGTATTAGAAAAATTTTTAAAATTTTGAAATGAAATAAAGTGTTTTGATAATATCTTTGCATTTTCAAGACCAATATGACGAATACCTAAACTATATATAAACCTATCTAATGGTATATTTTTTTTATTATTTATTGAATACTTTAAATTTTCAACAGACAAACTTCCCCAACCCTCTAGTTTTTTAATTTTATCATAATCTAATTTAAAAATGTCTTGAGGATATTTTATCAATTTTAATTTCCAAAAACTTTCTACAATTTTTTTTCCTAATCCATCTATATTAAATGCTTCTTTTGAGACAAAATGCTTAAGTTTTTCAATTGAAATTTTTTCACAATAATAATCTTCACTAGAACATCTTCTGACTGCATCTTTTTTTTTGTTACTAAATTAAATTCCTTTATTGTTTTTGACCCACAGGATGGACATTTTGTTGGGAAAATAAATTCAAAACTTTTTTTGAATCTTTTTTTTAAATCAACACTAAGAATATGAGGAATCACATCTCCTGCTCTTTCAACCGTTACAGTGTCCCCAACTCTAATGTCTTTTCTTTTTATTTCATCCTCATTATGCAATGTTGCATTGGAAACAATAACGCCCCCAATATTTATAGGTTTAATTTTAGCGACAGGTGTCAAAGCTCCAGTTCTTCCAATCTGTATATCAATATCTAAAATTTCAGAAATTCCTTTGTTTGAAGAAAACTTATGAGCAATAGCCCATCTTGGAGCATTAGCAACATTTCCCAATCTTTTCTGAAGAGATAAATCATTTATTTTGTAAACTATTCCATCAATATCAAAATCTAAATTTAACCTTTTCTTTTCTACGTCATCATAATTTTTTAACAAATTCTTTATTCCACTTATTGTTTTATTTAATGGATTTGTTTGAAATCCCCACTTCCTTAATTTTAGTAAATACTCAGATTGTGTGCTTGTTTCTAAACCCCTCTCATAACCAAATGTATAAGCAATAAATTTAAGTGGAATTTTTCTTGTTTCTTCTGAATTTTTCTGTCTCAATGAGCCTGATGCTGCATTTCTTGGATTAGCAAATTTTTCTTTCAAATTTTCAAAATCACTATTTTTAATATAAACCTCACCTCTTACATCAATTTCACTAGGAAAATCATTTGATGCAATTTTTTTAGGTATATCTTCTATAGTAAATAAATTGTTAGTTATATCTTCACCTTCATTACCATCTCCTCTTGATAATCCAATTACAAAATTTCCATTTTTATACGTTAAGGATGCTGATATTCCATCAATTTTAGGTTCTGCACTATAAGTAATTTCAAAATTTTTTTTTACAGATAGATAGTTGATAATTCTTTTTTCAAAATTAATTAAATCATCTTCGGTAAAAGCATTAGATAATGAAAGCATTGGAACTTTGTGAGCTTTTTTTTCAAAATTTTTAGAGGGTTTATAGCCAACAATTTTAGATGGTGAATTTTTTGATTTTAAATAATGATATTTTTTTTCTAATAATAATATTTCTTGTTTAAGATTATCGTAAATTTCATCTGAAACTTTTGGTAAATTTTTTTCATAATAAAACTTATTATAATTATCTAATAATTTTAGTTTGTCTTTATATGATTTTTGTATTTTTTTTTTATTCATCTCAATTAAAAAGAGACTTAAATTTCTTTAAAATTTTACTACTTTTTTTATCTTTATTTTTTTCTAATTTTATTTTTTTATAATTTTTATTAAAAACTGTATATGAATTTTCATACCATTCTGATGATTGATAATTATAGCCTAACAATTTTGCATATTTTTCAGCTTCATCAATAAGACCAAGAATATAATGAATTTCTACCAATCTATGTAAAGCTTCTTGTGTAAAAGCAGTGGTTTCATAATTATCAACAACAATTCTAAATCTATTAATTGCTGAAACCCATTTTTTTTTGTCAAGATAATATCGACCTATATACATTTCTTTAGATGCTAATAAGTCATCAATTAGATCTAATTTAAATTCAGAGTCTAATGCATATTCCGTATTTGGAAAATTTTTTGTAACTATTTTAAAATATTTTTGGGCCTCAATAATTGATTGTAAATCTTTAGTTTCGTCAACAATTTGTTCATAATGACAAATTGCTAAAAGATAGTAAGCATAATCTAAATTTTTATCTTTTGGATAAATTTTAATAAATCTATTTAATTCTGCAATTGAATCTGTATAATAATCTTGAACATAATATGCATAAGAAGCCATTAAGGAAGACTTTGGGGCCCATTCAGATTGGGGAAATAATATTTCAGCTTCATTAAATTTTTTTGCAGAATAAAGAACATCTCCATCTTCCAATGATTTCATTCCTTCCTGATAGGCTTCTAAAACTTGTAACTCTAAACTTTTTTCTGTTATTACAGATTTTTGAATTTCCTCTTTTGAGCAAGAAATACAAATTACAGTAAATAATAATAAACAAAAAAAATTTAATTTTTTCATTTTCAATTTATACTTATTATAATAGGAATTTTAAAGTTATCTTTAAGCTATTGATCTTAAAAGTTTCTGATTTACAAGAGTATGAGGTAAATTCTTTTCTTTTATTTCAAGTATTGAAAAATTTTCGTTATTATCAAAAACTTTTCTTAGTAATTTATTGGTCAAATAATGACCACCTCTAGAACATAGAATACTTCCTATAATTCTATATCCAGATGTATAAAGATCACCAATACAATCAAGGATTTTGTGATTAACAAATTCTTTTTTGTTTCTTAGGCCCTCAGGATTTAATATCTCATTATCTTTCACCACTATAGCATTTTCTAAACTTCCACCTTTCGCTAAGCCATTTTTTTTTATTAATTCTATGTCTTCAAATAAACAAAATGTTCTGGAGTTATAAATATCTTTTAAATCATCCTCATAAACATTTACTTTGTTTTTTTGTTTTCCTATTATTGAATTGCTATATTTTAATTGAAAATCAATATCTAGACTTAAGGTTGAAGGCTTTATTGATATTGATTTTTCTCCCTCAGAGTATTCTACTTCTTTATTTATTTTAATTATTTTTATTGGGGAGTCGCTCTCTTTAATTCCTGCTAAAATTATTTTTTCAATAAATTCTTTGGCTGATCCATCAAGTATAGGGACTTCCTCATTATCAATTTCTATAAGTGCATTATCAATTCCTAAACAAAATAATGCTCCCATTAAATGCTCTACTGTTGAAACCTTTGCACCAAAATCATTTTCAACTGTGGTGTTTAATGATGTATTTGTAACGTTCATGAAATTTGGATAAACTAAATTATTAGTTTTAAGATCAACTCTTTTAAAAACAATTCCAAAATTTGGATTTGCAGGCTTAATGCAAACATTTACTACCAAACCACTATGCAAGGATATACCACTAAATGTAATTGTATTTTTTATAGTTTTTTGAGTTAAGTATGACACATACACTTTTTAAGATGATTTATGAAAAAATAAAAAACAACTAATGTTACCAGAAAAAACAAAATTAACTGAAAAGTTGAAAAAATTTTTCAAAAAAGCCAGTTTTTCTTTGGTTTTTTGGAATTATATAAACTTCATTATCATTATAACCTGATTTAATTTTATGGGCCATTAAAGAAAATTCAATATCATTTTCTTTAAAAACACTTTTAATATAATTTTCATCTAAAAAATTATTTATCTTTATCTGATATCTTTGAAGTACTTTTTCAATTTCAAAAATTAAAATATTTGAGATAAATATAAATTTTACTTCTATGCATATAGTTTCACATTTTAAATTATCGATAAATTTTGTATATTTAAGTCCATCAATCAAATACTTTTCTATGATTATATGCATAATTTTTTGATCTTGGTAATTTTCCCTAAATAAATCCTTAGCCTCAGTAAGTATATTCTCAATATATGACCTACTAATATTTTTTTCATAATTTTTTTTTTTAAGGCCAAAATTAAGACTTAAAATTTTTTTATTTTCAATAATTAAAGAAACGTTGTTTATAAACTTACCAATTGATTTTTCGATTTTAAAAATATTTTCTTCAATAAATTTTATAAAAATATTAAAATTTATATTATCTAAATTAATTTCTAAATTTATTTCATCAGAATATATATTTTCTAATTTGACTTTATCAAAAACATATATCCCCATTCTCTCTTGAGAAATTCTTATATAAGTTTCAAACTCTATATCATCAGTCATTCAAGATAATTTGATTTTTAACCCTAGCATCAATTATTTTTAAACTATTAAAATTATTATTTTGCAGAAAGAAAAATATTTCATCTAAAGAGTTTGTGATATCTTCTTTTGGTATTTTTATTAAGAGGTTATTTCTAAGTTGTATATCCCATCTTTTCGAAGGAAAAAAATATATGTTTTTTATTTCTTCATAAGAAAATTTAGATTGATCTACATTTAATTTGAAACGTAAAAATTCTTCAACACTAGGTTTACCAAAAATAAATGGTAATAGTTTATCTGAAAAATTTTTTTCAGACAATTTTCCATTTGTGCCTATGTAAAAAGTTTTTCCATTATTATTTATTTTTGCAATCAAATTAGTTTCTTCAATTTTTATTTCTAATGTAGAAGGATATTTTTTAAAAATATTATAGTTCTCAACTAAGGGATTTGAGTGAATTACTTCAGCTAATTCTTTTTTTTTTAAAAAAAAAATATTTTCTAATTTTAACTCATCAATATTTTTTAAAATCATATTTGTATAAAATTTGTTTAAACCTGAAACTTCTAAATATTTAATTTTCTCGAACTTAAAATCTTTAATAGTAGAATTATTTATTGAACCAACCAAAATTAGTAAAAAAAAGTATAATAAAATTTTCTTACTTTTTTTTTGATGCATTTTTTATAATCCATTCAATTAAATCTTTAAAACTAATACCTCTATATGCCGCAATCTCTGGTACGAGTGAAAGTTTTGTCATGCCTGGTTGTGTGTTTATTTCAAGTAAATAAAATTTTCCATTGTAAAATTTAAAATCTGATCTTGTAACACCTTTACATCCAATTATTTTATGTGCCATGAACGCAATGTTCATTACTTGTTTTAATTTACCTTTTGATAGATTTACAGGAATAATATGATGAGTTTTTGCATTTGTATTATATTTGGCCTCATAGTCATAAAATTTTCTTTTTGGTTTAAGTTCAATTGCCCCTAATTTTTTATTTCCCATAATAGCAACTTGTATTTCTCTTCCGCCAATAAACTTCTCTATCATAACTTTTTTATAATTTTTAAGTTTATTCAGAATTTTTATTATATTTTTTCTATTACAGATATAAACGTTTACACTTGACCCTTCATTCAAAGGCTTTACAACAACTGGAAATTTTAATTTTTTTTCTATTTTTTTTAATAAGTCCTTCTTTTTTAAATCATACGAATATGTAAAAAACTTTGGAGTATTTATTTTATTTTTAATAAATATTTTTTTTGAAATTTCTTTATCCATTGCAATAGAAGATGCGATAACGCCTGAGTGCGTATATGGGATTTTGAAACTTTCTAAAATTGTTTGTATATATCCATCTTCCCCAAATTGGCCATGTAGAGCATTAAAAATAACATCAGGTTTAAAACTCTTAATTTTTTTTTCTAAATTATCATTTGGTTCTGATATTTTTACATTATAACCATTTCTAATTAATTCTTTAGAAACCTGAATTCCAGTATCTAGACTAATAAGTCTTTCTTTTGAAATTCCACCTGAGAGTATAAGTATTTTATTTTTCAATTTATTCTAAAATTTTTATTTCTGTTTCTAATTTAATGCCTGTTTTTTTAAATACACTTTTAGAAACAAATTCAATTAACTTCTTCATATCCTCAAACTTAGCATTACCAGTATTAACAAAAAAATTACAATGTTTCTCGGACATAGATGCTTCTCCGAAAGATTTTTCAAGAGGAACTGATTCTTTTATTAACTCCCATACCTTTTTGTCTGATTGATCTATTGGATTTTTAAAAGTGCTACCACTAGTTTTAATTCTTGTAGGTTGTGCTTTTTCTTTTTTTTCTTTTAATAATTTAATCTCATTTTCAATCAAAACTTTATCTTTTTTAAAACCTTTAAAAGATGCGCTTAAAAAAATAAGATCATCTGATAATCCACTCTCTCTATATTTAAAATTTATATCCTTTGTGGGGATAGTAAAAACTTGCCCTGATTCATTAATTGCCTGAATAGAAATCAAAATATCTTTAAACTCTCTTTTAAAACAACCTGCGTTCATTTTAATACCACCACCAACTGTACCAGGTATGCAAGATAAAAACTCAAAACCACCTAAACTTTTTTCCATCGCAAATTCAGATAATGATTTGTCGCTAACAGCACTTCCAGCTATAATAATTTCCTCTGAAAGCATAGAAATTTTATTAAAGTTATTTGAGAGCTTAATTACTGCACCATCAAATTTATCATCTGTTATTAATGTGTTTGAACCACCTCCTAATACAAAAATCTTTTCTTTATTTTGAATTATTTTCAAAAACTTAATTAAATCTTTTAGATTATCTGCTTTAAAGTATATTTTTGTTTTACCTCCAATATTAAACCAATTTTTTTTTTTTAAATCGTAGTCTAATTTTAAGTTATTAGTAAATTCAGATAACAATTCGCTTAAGTAAGCACTCATATTAATTTTGGTAATTCCCTCATCCAATTTGAAATAGTTCCAGCACCCATACCAATAACTATTTTTTTTCCATAAATATTATTTTTAACATATTTTGCCAGTTGAAATTTATCATCTATCAAAAATAACTGAACTTTTGAATTCTTTATTATTTGTTTAGCAAAATTTACATAACTAAATCCAAGTTTTATTTTTTCTCCAGCAGTATAAATTGGAAATAAAATAACTTTATCAGCATTTTTAAAAGCGAAAGTAAATTCTTTTTTTAAATCTTTTAACCTGGATATTCTATGTGGTTGAAACACACATATTTTTTCATAATCTTTGTAAACTTTTTTAACACCTTCCATAACTTCCTTAATTTCAGTAGGGTGGTGTGCATAATCATCAAAAAAATCAACATTATTAAAACTAAAAATTTTATTAAATCTTCTCTGAACCCCCTTAAAATTTTTAAGCCCTTTTTTAATATCTGAAATAGTAAGACCAACCGTTAATGCTAAAGCAGTTGCAGCAACCGAATTTTTGATATTATGATTTCCTATTAACGGTATTCTAAATCCTTTAATTAATTTAATTTTTCTGTTTGGTAATTTTATTCTTAAATCAAACTCTGAATATTCCTTTAATTGTTTTATTTTTTTAATACAAAAATTAGATTTTGGATCTAAACCATAAGTATAGAAATTTTTATTGTAAATACTCTTAATTAAATTTTTATTATTTTTATCATCTAAACAAATAAATGATTTTCCAAATGACGGAACTTTATTTACAAAATTTATGAAATATTTATTTAATTGTTTCATTGAACGATAATAATCCATGTGTTCTCTATCGATATTGGTAATTATTGAGTAAGTGGGTGGTATAAAAACAAAACTCCCATCTGATTCATCAGCCTCCAATATTGACCAATCACTTTTTCCAAGTTTTGCAGAATTATTAATTGAATTTATTACTCCACCATTGATTATAGTGGGATCTATTTTGGTCTCTTGAAAAATAGATGCTATCAATGATGTTGTTGTGGTTTTACCGTGTGATCCAACGACAACAATATTTTTTGTTAAAGACACTATATTTGCCAACATTTCCCCTCTTTTATAAATAGGTAATTGTCTTTTTTTAGCTTCTACTAACTCTGGATTATTTTTTTTTATAGCTGATGACACAACTAAAATAGTTGCTTTATTTATATTGTTTTTTTTATGACCTATTAATATTTTAATTTTTTGTTTTTTTAATCTTTCAATATTTTTGTTATTTGAAACGTCACTCCCTTGCACTTTAAAACCTTTACTTTTCATAATTAAAGATAGACCGCTCATACCTATACCACCTATACCAATAAAATGAATCAGTTCTGATTTAGCTAATTTAATTTTCATTAATAATTTTTAATATTTTTTGATTAACATTATTCCAGGTATTTTGATAATTTAATTTCTGTA
>MDSV01079811.1_pt1 | contig 12343 bp, 13 predicted proteins | sample 810851 | NCBI WGS metagenome assembly MDSV01 (sample SAMN05326640, study PRJNA326480) | marine metagenome | isolation source: seawater | place: Atlantic Ocean: North East | collected 2012
AAAATACTAGAAGACAATATGTCTATCAAAGGCAATACTCTCGATGTCTTGATGAAAAGTAATAATTTATATTCATATAGAAATATTCTTCAGAAATGTGGTTTCAAATTACCTGTAAATAAAATAAATCTTAAGATAAAAAATAATCATTTCTTATCAAAACCTAATTATAGTTTTGGTGGATATAATATAAGTTTTTCCAATGAACATAAAGATGGTTTCTATTTGCAAGAATTTATTCCTGGGCCGACTTACTCTGCTTCATTTTTTATTCATAATACTAATTTTATTTTCTTAGGGTTTAATAAATTAATATCATTGAATAGTCATGAAAAACATCCATTTATTCATGGAGGAGCAGTAATGTATGACAAAATCAAGGATTCAGAGAAAATTATTCTAGCAATAAAAAAGTTTTGTAAAGCCTGCTCTTTCATAGGTTACAATAGTATTGATTTCAAGATTATTGATGAAAATATAATTATATTAGATATTAATCCAAGAATAACCTCAACTTTCAAAATTTATAATGATATTCATGATAATAAATTATTACAACTCCAAATTAATCCAGATTCAAATCTAATAATTGATCCTAAAAATGCCACTAAATATGTATATGGTTTTGTATATATATTCGGCAAAGAAAAGTTTATTTATCAAAATCTGATTCAAAATGATAATGATTATATAGATTTGCCAGATAATGGTGAAATAATTGAGAAGGATGATCCAATTTTTACAATATATACGTCAGCAGACTCATACGAACATCTTAAGGATAAACTTAAGAAAAAAATATCAACTACCAGGAAGCATTATAACTGTTATAATATAGATATCTAATTATGAACAAAGAAATCAGTATAAATAAGATTGTTAAACCACTGGTTGAAAAACTAGTTGAGCATGCTAATGAATTAAACTTGGGCTTATCAAAATCAGAAGGTGGCGCTAATATCATTGATGCAGGTATAAATAATCATGGTTGTCTAGAGTCAGGAAGATTAATTACTGAAATTTGTATGGGAGGTTTGGGCCGTGTATCTCTCTCTATGGTAAACTCATTTGAAAATTGGCCACTATCGGTACATGTCCATAGCACTGATCCAGTATTAAGTTGTTTGGCCAGTCAATATGCTGGATGGAATTTATCCTTCGTTAAAGAGGAAGATAATTTCAATGCTCTTGGGTCAGGCCCTTGTCGTGCTCTAGCACAAAAAGAAGAGCTTTTTAGAGACCTAGGTTATTCTGATAAATTTTTCTCTACAGTTGTAATCTTAGAAGTTGATAGGAAACCTCCACAGGAAATTATCGATAAAATTACAAATGACTGTAACATAAGTGAAAAAAACTTAACCATTATATTAACTCCAACAAGATCATTATCGGGATGTGTTCAAGTAGTAGGTCGAGTTCTAGAAGTAGGGATGCATAAAGTTCATGAGATAGGATTTCCTCTTGACAAAATTATTGATGGATTTGGCTCTGCCCCAATACCGCCACCTGCACCTGATTTTTTGATTGGCATGGGTAGGACAAATGATGCTATTTTATATGGAGGCGTAGTTCATTTATATGTAGATGTTGATGATGACGAGGCATATGAACTAGCAAAAAGACTTCCAAGCTCAACATCATCTGATTACGGCAAGCCATTTTCTGATATTTTTAAAGATTGTAAGTATGATTTTTATAAAATTGATAAACTACTATTTAGTCCCGCAAAAGTTATTATAACTACAATCAAAACCGGAAAAACTTTTACCGAAGGATCAGTAGATACTAATCTAATTGATAAATCTTTTAATAAATGAGAAAGGTTCTAATTCTTACTGACCTAGTCGGTTGGCATTTTCACCAACTTAATAAGTCTTTTGAAAAAAATAAAATTACTGTAGAAACTGCTAATTTATCAGATATGACATTATCAATAATTGACAATGAAACTAATATATTAAATAAAGGCAAAAAAATTAAAGGGATCACAGATGTCTTTGTCAGACATATCCCATCTGGTAGTCTTGAGGAAGTTGTTATTAATCTTAATATACTCAAAACATTTAAATCTAAAGGGATAAATGTTGTAAATACTGCTGAAGATATTGAGCTTACCGTTGATAAATCGCTTACATCTATTAAGTTGCAAGAAAATAATATCTTGACGCCTAAGACATGGATAATCAGAGATAAACTGTCACTAAAGAATAATGTTGAAAATATGCTAAAAAAGCGACACCTTATTTATAAACCACTATTTGGATCTCAGGGTGAAAATATTTTAAAAATAACTCAATTATCAGATTTAAATAAAATTGTTAACACTAGTAATATATATTACTTTCAGGAATTTCTTGCAACAGCCCCGTCGCATGATTATAGAGTGCTTATAATAAAAGATCGTAATAAAATGATACTACATAGTATGGTCAGATATGGAACTTCTTACATAAACAATTTCTCGCAAGGTGGCAAATGTTTTCCCATAAAAATAGATTCAAATATAACACAAACCGCTTTAGACGCAGCAAATGCCATTAATATTCCATTCTGTGGAGTAGATATTATTAGGCATAATAGCAAAAACTATGTAATTGAGATTAATAGTATACCGGCTTGGAAAGGTTTACAGTCTGTGACTAAAACCAATATTGCAGATCAGATAGTATCCTCTTTTTTAAATTTTCAAGATATCAAATATCTATCTTCTGTTTAATCAGACATAAAATAATGAGCAATTTTGAATATATTATTCCTCAAAACAATAACTTAAATGACTTTTTAAAAAATGCTTATATTTCTTCATGTTATACAGATGTAGAAGTTATTAAACCTGGCAATGTTTCCATTTTCTCGCCTCATCATGACACAACAGCTGATGATTTTAAGAAAAGCGCAGAACTCAGTAGTAATTATTTGATCAGTACTGAGTCTTTGGGTAAAAGAATATTCTATGCAGTTGAGAAGAATATTAAAATTGTTAAAAAGAATACAAATTTGGGAATAATATTACTTTGTGCTCCATTAATTTATGCAATTCAAAATAATAGCCTCTCATTGAGACGAATAGATATTCAAAATGCAATAAATCACATCAGTGATGATGACGGCCAATATATTTTTAAGGCAATTGCTGTTGCATCTCCCGGAGGCCTCGGGAAGAGTGATTATTATGATGTTAACGAGACTTTAGATAATGACCAAGATATGAAGTTTTTAGACGTTATGAGGCATTCATCGTCATATGATCGTATCTCATATCAATATACATCATATTTTGAGGATATATTTGATTTCATTGTGCCTTGTATTGATTATCATCTTAAAACGCGTGATTCATATGCAAATGCTCTACCTTTGGTTTTTTTAGAGATTCTTAGTAAATTACCAGATACTCATATTACTAGAAAATTAGGTAATAAAATTGCAAAAAAGACTAGTAATGAAGCCAATGATTTGCTAAAAATACTAGTTAAGGACGATAGTCAGGAAAGAGGTAGAAAACTACTCGAAAAGCTTGATTATAAATATAAGAAAAACAGGATTAATCCGGGGACTACCGCAGATTTATTAGTCGCAGGCTTGATGATCCATAAGATCTTCAAAAGCGAGTGATAAGTTGTATTTTCTCAAAAGAGAAATGAACGCAAGTAATTCCCACTTAATACAAAAAAGGAGATAATAATGGCAGTAATTGACAAAGTATTAGTTGGTGAAGGCTTAGTTGTAACTGAAGGCGGAGACAACGAAATAGCACACATCGATTTAATCATGGGCCCACGTGGTTCTGCAGTAGAAGATGCATTTTGTAACACATTATGTAATAACAAAGATGGTTTTACATCTCTATTAGCAGTATGTGCGCCAAACTTACCAACTAAACCAGCAACAGTAATGTTTAATAAAGTTACTATTAAAGGTGCTAAACAGGCAGTTCAAATGTTTGGACCAGCTCAAAGAGCAGTTGCTATGGCTGTTACAGATTCAGTAAAAGATGGAACAATTCCAGCAGCTGAAGCTAATGACATATTCATATGTGTTGGTGTTTTCATCCATTGGGATGCAAATGATGATACTAGAATTTATGACTACAACTATGAAGCTACAATGATGGCTATCAAAGGGGCGGTTTCTGGTAAACCAACTGCAGACGAAGTTGTTGCAGCAGCAGCAGATTCTGCTCATCCATACTCACCTAAATAACTTTAGAGTAAGTAATTTAAACCAGCTTTAATGAAAATTTAAAGCTGGTTTTTTTTAAAGACTAATTTATTCAGAATATTTCTATGAATAATTGTAGAAACAAGAACACCAGTTGCTCCCAATTGCTCGGACTTTTTAATATCTAACAATGATTTTATTCCACCAGCAACATAATACTGATGATCATCATTCTTTCTTATAAAAACTTTCAATAAATGAAAATTTGGTTTGCTGTTAGCGCCAACTCTAAGTAAATCCATAAGAATTATTTTTTTTGGAAGACTAGGGCTAAAACGATGTAACTGTTTTGCGCCTAATAATTTGCCCTTAAAATCTAATGAGCAAATATGATTAGAATATTTATTTGAAAGAAGCTCATAACCTTTTGAGTTTTCACTACAAAATACGGGAAAATAATTAGAATAGTTTTTAACTAGTTTTATATTATTTAAGCCAGTATCTATCCAAAAGTTTATATTTGGAAATTTCTCAAAAAGTAATTGAAAAAAACTATGATTAACTTTACCTTTAATAATAGCTGATAAGTCAGCTACATATATGGTAGTAGGTTGATATTTACTTACAATCTGTGAAACTATACTAATGGGATCTGTTGTATTGTATATTTTTTTATCAATCGGTCTATACTGAGTTCTATTACCCTTAGTAGCCTTTACGACTTGATCATCTAGTAAATCTAAAACAGGAATTATTTCCATTTTATGCAAAAAATATTAGTATATGAATATATTACCGGTGGTGGTTTAATAAATGAAGCCTTAACTTCACATTTATTACCTGAAGCTAACTTGATGATGAAATCTTTAAATAATAATTTTAGGCTTTCAGGAAAAATATCACATCATTATTTTGAAGACTATCGACTAAATCGGCTGCAGCAAAAAAATAAAATTACCATCAAGAATAGTCAAAAAATATATGACATCAACTTCTTAAAAAAATTTGATGCAGTTTTACCAATAATCCCGGAGAATAATCTAGAGCTTTATAAGTATATAAAATTTTTAGAAGATAATAACATAGGTGTGATTGCTTCTGATTCACAAACAGTATTAATTTTATCAGATAAACTAAAGTTTTATAATTTCTGTAAGCAACAATCAATTAATACTATAGAGACTTATGATGTGAATGATTATAAGAGACTCAAGTCAAAAAACAACTATATAATCAAGGATAGGTATGGAGCAGGTTGCTCTCATGTTAAATTCCAAAAAAAGTTATTTGCAAAAGATATTTTGTCTCATGCCAAAAGGGTAGTTCAGCCATTTATCAAAGGGACCCCTTATAGCCTTTGTTTATATTTTACCAATGATAGTTACATATTTCTCTCTCTGAACAGACAAATTCTCACTCAAGATAAGAATGGTTTTATTAATTTAAAGAGAATTATTGTAAATAGTAATGATATTCATCAACTAGAAATTGTAAGATTTTTATCTAAATTAAAAATATCATTGCCAGGTCTTAAGGGCTACGTTGGTATAGACTTTATATATGATAAATCTAAGATTACTGTAGTTGAAGTTAATCCAAGATTGACAACTTCTTTTATTGGAATATATGAGACAATAGGAGTGAATTATGCTGATTTGGTAATTAATAATAATGTCTTTAAAAAATCTATTTCTGGGAAAAAATATTTAGTATATGCATAAATGTAAAAATGTTTATATAGGATGGGATATAGGAGGAGCACATACTAAAATTTGTATTCAGATTTCAACTTCTAAGATAATGAAATGCAGTATTATTTCTACACCATTATGGTCATCTCGTGATTCTCTAAAAACAATTATTAGAACTATAAATGAGACATATTCGAAAAAATTTAATATTATAAATGCAATAACCATGTCAGGAGAAATGTCTGATTGCTTTCAAGATCGAGCAGAAGGTGTTGTTTCAATATTAGCTTTATTTTGTCAAACTGCAATGACTAATTATGTATTCACTTCTAATAATGGACTTTTAAAATTAAATAAAAATAGGATAATTCCAAAAAATATTGCATCTATGAATTGGCTTATAACTGCTCGTTTGCTAACAAAATCTGAAACAGACTTGATTGCTGTTGATTTAGGCTCTACAACCACTGATATTATTCTAATCAGAAACAATAAATGTATTAATAAAAGAAATAGTGATCTTACAGGGTTGCAGAATTCTGAGCTTATTTATACAGGAGTTCTTAGGACGCCAATACACTCTGTAACTAATTCACTAACTCTTAATAGAAAAGAATATCAAATTATACCTGAGGACTTTGCCAGGATGTCAGATATCTATCGATTGTTGAAAATTATTCCTATGTCAAAAGATTATACCACTACCTCTGATGGAAGAACTAAATCTGAACTTAACACATATCGTAGGCTTTCACGGATCTTTGGTTTTGATTACAGCAAAGATAGAACAAAACTAATAATGCAGTTATCAAAACAAATCATGTCTATGCAAACAGACATGATTAGTTGTAAAATTAAAAAACATATAAATAAGATTTATAAAAACAATATAAAAGTTAAGTTATTAGGCATGGGCATTGGAGAGAATCTTTTGAGAGCTATATGTAGAGAGAATAAGTGGTTATATATAGATTATAATAAGCATTTATCATTAAATAGTAGCTCTAAGTCATTTTTTCCATCTTATATGGCGCCTTCAAGCTCACTATGCGTTATGATAAAAAATAAATATGAAAAAGCTTGAGCGAATTACGTTAGATTATTTTTTGTCAAAAAAGGTCTTTTCTTATATTAAAGATAGAGAATGGGCTGTATTTTTATGTAGTAATCATGAAGTATTTGATTCTGAAAGATATGACATAATAACTTCTGATCCTGTTAAAAAAGTGTTTGCATATCAAAACGCCACAATTATAGAGACTAATGGTGAGAAGAAAGTTTTTAATGATGATCCAATAAATGTCTTAAATTTGATAATGAAAGACTATTCATCAGATATTAAGGATCTTCCATTTACTGGAGGTGCCATAGGTTATCTCTCATATGACCTTGGAAATAAATATGAATCAATTGAATGCAGTGAATCAGATGATGAGCTACCTTTAATGGCATTTGGAATTTATGATTGGGCAATTATTTTTGACCATCATAAAAAACAAACAATAATAATTTATACTAAAACAAATGCTTTGATTGAAGATATTCTAGACAAATTTAAGACTGATTCATTTCCTGAAATTGCTTTGCGTGATTATAAAATCTTATCTGAATGTAAATCTAATTTAACTTATGAAGATTATCATAAAAGATTTAATTCTATTAAATCATATATTGAAAATGGTGATTGTTACCAAATAAACTTCTCTCAAAAGTTTTCAATAGACTATGAGGGTGATGAATGGGCAATATTTAATAAAATCCTTCCTGCATATCACTCACCTTACTCGGTCTTTATGAACTTACCATTTACTAAAATTATGAGTTTTTCGCCAGAGAGATTTCTATCTATAGATAATGGCTTGGTTGAAACTAAACCTATTAAAGGAACTCGTCCAGTTCATGCTGATATTAAAAAGAACGAACAAGCAAAAGTAGATTTAATTTCATCTCCTAAAGAAAAAGCTGAGAATTTAATGATTGTTGATCTTTTGAGAAATGATTTGGGGCGCAATTGTGAATTTGGAAGTATAAAAGTTAAAGAATTATTTGCGATTGAAACTTTTGCAAATGTGCATCATTTGGTAAGTACTATCCAGGGTAAGATCTCCAGTAAGAGTAATGAATTTAATCTCATAAAAGGGTGTTTTCCAGGAGGCTCTATTACTGGGGCACCTAAGATTAGATCAATGCAGATTATAGGCGAGCTTGAGCCAAATAAAAGAGGAATATATTGTGGCTCAATAGGATATATAAGTTCAAATGGAAAGACTGACTTAAATATTGCCATTAGAACAATTCTTGGCAATTCTAGGAGTCTGACATTCTGGGGAGGAGGAGGCATTGTTTATGATTCTGATGCTAAATCTGAATATAAAGAGACATTTGATAAAGTTAAACCTATATTAGATTTACTTGGGACATCAACTTGATCTCATCGCCCTTGAGACTTTTGATACAAGTCTTGGATCAATTATTTTCCTGCTACTTTGAGGATCGCATAGCTGCCCCCTAAAACCTAGAAAACTAGGATTATAATTAATTATAGAATCTATATCATTTATTTTTAATGATCCCGAAATTCCAGATATTTTGCCATAATCTGTAACAGTAGTTATAAATTTTTCAATTTGATCAGTATTGATTAATTCAAGAGTTGATTTACCTTCCTTAAAAAAAGTATCAATCATGATACCCTGATAATCTGAACTAACAATATCTTCAATTTCATACATATTAAAATCATGATCAGCAAATATCACGCATATAGGTATAGTTTTCTTAAAGTTGATATTTTTCAATAATTTTTTATGTTCATTAAATATTTTTCTATCAAATAGACCAATTTTTACATAATCCACTTCTCTTTCTATAAGGAACTTAAGATTCTTAATCGTCTCATGATTATTTGGGTTGATATCATTTCCCATTGTAACGCTAATTATTGAATTTGGGAGAACCTTGTGACATTTTTCGAAAACATTTATACCTACAAAGCCTAAACCATCGTCATTTACATTTTTGAGATCTACGATGTCGACATCTGCTGGAGATATAATATTTGCCTCTTGCTCATTTTTTATGCTTGCTAGGAAACCTGTCATATTATACTCAATTATCTTCTTTATATATCTTAATTTTTTCCTCTATCCATTTCCAAGCTTCTTTTTCTCTTGGACCAGAAGTTTTATCTATACCAATTTTAAGATATTGAATTTCATTAAGTATTTTATCAATTGATATAAGCCCGAGTCTGCTAACTAGGACCGAAGCTTCAATAACAGAAAATTGTGCTCTATTGAATCCAGTAAATGGCATATGTACTTCTTTATTTGTTATCTTGCAAATTATATTAGGTCTTTTATCATTCTCAACTATATTTTCAACTTTAACTTCAAAATGATAATTCAGAGATTCTAGTCTATGCATATTATTATTAAGAGCAATTATGGGCCAATCTTTTTTGAATTTAGTAACTATACCGGCAAAAATTCTTACATCATCAGTAAAATTTATAACGGCACAACCATTACTCAAAAGATTATCAAGTGTATTAGATGGTTTAAATGGAGATATTGTTACATGATCATGATTCATGGTTATCCCCATTGGTGCTATATGGACCTTATTTTCTTTAGAAGATGTTGTTACTATTACTTCATGAATCATTTTCTTTTCTTAAATGTTGGCCCTAATTCTTTTGTTTGCAGTTTATTATCATCTTTTTTATCTATTAAGCAACCCCAATCTAATTCTTCATCTTGAGCATATTCTTTTCTTAATTGATATGCAATCTGAGCTCTAGCAAGTTCTACACCTAGATAAAATGAATGCCCCGAATCTTCATCAACATCTAAAAACTCATAAAAATCATAAGGATCAGAAAAGACTTTATAGATACTTTTATTGAATAAATGAATACCATCATTATTTACATAAATACGGTAATTTTTATCTTTTATATTATTTTTCATCTCAACTAGTTCGTCACTATTATACGCATAATCTTTATGCCCATGATTGATTAGTAACCCATCATTAATATGTTTTGGAGTAATATTATTAGTTGATGCTGCATGGATAATTCTTCTCGCAAGGTCAGTCTCCCTTATAACTGTAGAACAATGTCTGCTCACTTGAGTTGTAAGAATATGATTAAGCTTCAACTCTTCTACTATTCCCAGCATGATCATATTAATACCTGATGTATCAGCATGCGTGAGTTCTGTTATATTACCTATTCCAATCATAATATGTACATCAGGATATTTCTCTCTGAGATGAATATATCTCTCTATACTTTTAGTAAATCCATATGATATGGGATCTAATATAGGATCTGCAATAAATGTAAGTTTATCTTCTACAGCCCTATCTATAAGTTTATAGAAATTTGGAATGTTACCATTAGTTGGAATTAATATGGGGTATGAATCCAAATTCTCTAAAATATGGTAGGATTCATCTTTTATGCTTAAAAGGTAATCTGCACCAGCCTTCGAACCACGTATAAGTTCATCTGTATTATGCGAATCTATACTTACATAAAATTTTCTATTTTTAAGTTCTTGAATTATTTCTTCCAGATGTGGAAATTCTTTATTTGGTAGACAACCGATATCTATAACATCGGCACCCTCTAAACGAAAATATTCTGCTTTATTAATAACTTCTTCTACTGTCATATTTAATGCATCAGTAATTTCTCCGAATATCGATGTTTCAAATTTAGATAGATCATACTTGACTGGCTCAGCTCCGAATAAGATTGGCAAGTCTTTTAGTTCATCAGGCCCTCGAGTTATTTTTTTATTGATACTTTTTTCTAGAGAATCTATATCACCGCGCACTCTTCCTGGTATTATAATTTCATCAAAAGAGCTTACATCACCAATTCTTCGCTCAATCATATCTGTTGTAAGTAAAGCAGCAACATTCACATTTAAATTTCTAATTTCAAATATAAAATCTTTATCATCTATTGAATCTATAACAGTTCTGAGACCTTTTTCTGCAAGCTTTCCTGTTATAAATAAAATATTTTTCATTTATTTAATTTGTTGAGAGATTTCTTTAGCGACTTAACATTATTCACAACTGTGACATTTTCAAATTTCTTCAATGCTTCATAATTTTTTAAATCTATTTTTCTAGGGTATAAAGTAACAAGTTTCTTTGGGGCTTGTGTTATAACAACCGGTTCTGTATCACAAGCAAAAACTAATGAATGAATTTCACATTTTCCAGCTTGAGCAAACATATTGGTAACTAAAGTATTTGAGATTCCTTGCGCCATTAACGCAATTGTATTAGAAGTTGCTGGAGATATAACAATCAGTTTATAAACTGACTCATATAAAAGACTGACAGGAGAGGCGCTTGACGTAATGTCTTTGAATATTTTAATCTTATTCTTTTTAAAAATAGATAAGTCATAGTTATACCACTTCAAAACCTCTTCGCCAGCTTTGCTTAAATACAAATCTACATTATCAAGCATAAGCATTGAATCTATTGATTCTTTTAAATAGTGGCCAGAACCTGTAATACACCATGCTATTCTTTGCCCTTTACTTTTCATATAACCCTATCTTTTTAATAATATTATTTTTGTGTACTTCAATCTCTTCTTTATTATTTATATTAACAAATATTTCCTTATTATCGGAAAAATCTATTTCTTTAACATGACAATTAGCATACCACTTATCGATTTTTCTTTGTCCCGTTTTTAAAAAATTATTTAGATTATTTATCATGTTTTTTCTTATCAAAGCATAGACTGGCTGAACCCTGTCGCCATCACTTGCGACATTAATGTCATCAGATTCTTCCATGTACATCATTTTTTTGAAAAAATCTTCAGTAACAAAAGGCCCATCACAAGGAATAGTTATAACATATTCTGTATCAGCTAGAGTTAGACCAGTTAGCATGCCACTTAAAGGCCCTTGGTAATCTGGTAAAATATCGCTACATGTCTTTAAACCCATAGATTCATATTTCTCTATATTCCTATTTGCATTAATAAGAACATTCTTCGAAAATTTTAGTGACAGTTTGCTTAAATAACTGATTATATATTTCCCATTAATTTCCAACAACCCTTTATCGTTACCCCCCATTCTAGATGCCTTACCACCTGCAAGTATAATTGTTGTTAATTGATTCTTTTCTATTTTACTCATTATTAGTAGAATAACCTAGCATGAGAGATAAACGAATATATTTAGCACCAATGGTAGGAAGAACTGATGAATTTTATCGTTCTTTTGTAAGGATAATTTCACCAAATATTAGTCTATTTACTGAAATGGTGACATGCGATGCATTTCTTAATACAAACCGTAAGAATTATAAGGTGAATCCTGAAGAAGGTAATTTAATCATTCAGTTAGCTGGCTCAGAAGCTAGTAAATTTTCAGAATGCGCGAAAATTATTGAAGGGCAGGGATATTCTGAAATAAATCTTAATATCGGCTGTCCCAGTACCA
>MDSV01198168.1_pt1 | contig 12343 bp, 10 predicted proteins | sample 810851 | NCBI WGS metagenome assembly MDSV01 (sample SAMN05326640, study PRJNA326480) | marine metagenome | isolation source: seawater | place: Atlantic Ocean: North East | collected 2012
ATCCCCAAGGAGAAGGATGGGATGGTACCTACAATGGAAGACCAATGCCTTCAACAGACTACTGGTTTACTATTGAATATCAAATACCTGCATTAAATGTAAGTAGAAGATTTAGAGCGCACTTTAGCCTGAAAAGATAAAATTAAGTTCTTTTATAATCATCACTTAGTCTAACAATATCGTTCTCATCAGACAGATTATTCAGGTCGGTATGAATCCAAATTTCAGCGACAACACCGATTTTTTCTAAACCTACTAGTCTATGTCTTTCTTGATTATCAAAATGAATAACTTCACCTTCTTTTTTAATGATTAAATCATTTTCAAAATTTGTTAAGGATCGAATAACTCCTACGTCATTTCTATATACCTTCCAAATTTCTTTTCTTCTGTTATGAAATTGCCAAGATAATCTTTGGTTGGGCTCCACAATTAAGATTTTGGGACTTATTTTTAAGCTTTTCACATTAATTTCTTTGGAAATAAATGTATTTACAAATTTTTGAGATTGACTTTGGTCAATTTGAAAAAAACCACCCCAGGGTCTGTTAAAATCTTCTTTAATTATCGAAAAACCAAGATCCTTAACTTCTCTCTTAATATTTTCGTAAAATCCTGACATTAGTCAGCAGGATATTTAACAAAGTTCCTTGGAGTTTCAAAAAGAATAACCGAAATCTTGAAATCGTTTTCGATTTTTTTTCTTAATAAGTTGTATATATATATGCATATATTTTCAGCGGTTGGGTTTATTTTAGAAAAATACTTAACATCTAAATTTAAATTTTTGTGATCTAACCTATCCTCAACTTCAACTTTGATTAATTTTTTTAATTTTCCCAGGTCATATACGTACCCCGTTTCAGAATTTATTTTACCAGTAATATTTACTATTAATTCATAATTATGACCATGATAATTTGGGTTACTGCATTTACCAAATTCTATACTATTTTGTTGATCTGACCAATTTTTATTATGAAGCCTATGTGCAGCATTAAAGTGTGCTTTTCTACTTACTGTGATATCCATTTCTTGAGAGATAATTTATATTTTTCAAAAATAATTCTAAACCAAACTGTATAATTTTGTGGTGATGAGTAAATTTCTTTTTGTAATTTATCAAAAGTTATCCATTTAAAATCATTTACTTCATTTTTATTTATCAATGGAGTCCCTTCAAAAATACCAACTAAAATATGGTCAAATTCATGTTCAATTAATCCATTATCAAAATATGCATTATATATGAAAGAATCAAAATTAAACAACTCAACTTGAAAGCCCATTTCTTCAAAAAGTCTTCTTTTACCTGCCTCAACATTTGTTTCACCGTCAAACTGATGGCTACAGCAAGTATTTGACCAGAGACCAGGTGTATGATATTTATTTAGTGCTCTCTGTTGAATTAATAACTCACCTTTTTTATTAAATATTAAAACTGAAAATGCTCGATGAAGAATTCCTCGAATATGCGCCTCTAGCTTAGGCATAAGGCCAATCTTTTGATCGTTTGAGTTTACTAGAATAACATTATTTTGCATTAAGCCAAAAATAATAATGGATAATTTATAAACCTAATTTATTTCAATTATGCTTTTGCTGCTGGTCCAAAATTTAATTGAAATTTTGGGTTTTCGTAATCTTTTATAGATCCGAAGTTTTGTTCGAATCTATCAATATTATCGTTTAACGCTTTTCTAAGTTTTTTGGCATGCTGGGGAGTAATTATGATTCTAGATTTAACCTTGTTTTTTGCTGAACCTGGCATTATTGAAATAAAATCTATTACAAACTCAGAGGCAGAGTGATTAATAATTGCTAAGTTAGAATAAATTCCATCTGAAGTTTTTTCATCAATTTCAATATTAATTTTTCTATTTTTTTCTTTGGACATTTCAAATTTATTAATTGATATTTATTTCATCTTCCTTACCTGATGCTTCAATTAAATCATCATAAACTTCTTTTGAACCAACCAATAGATCATTATATTTTCTCAATCCAGTTCCCGCAGGGATTTTATGCCCAACAATTACGTTTTCCTTTAAACCATCAAGATAGTCTACTCTTGCATTAACCGCAGATTCATTTAAAACTTTAGTTGTTTCTTGAAAAGAAGCAGCAGAAATGAATGATTTTGTTTGTAATGAAGCTTTAGTTATTCCTTGCAAAATTGGTGTAGCTGTGGCAGGCTTGGCATCACGAGCAATTAATAACTTTTTATCTTCCCTCTTGAGAATTGAATTTTCATCCCTGAATTCTCTAGATGTTATAATCTGTCCCACCTTATAATTTTGAGAATCACCTGAATCTTCAACTATTTTCTTTCCATATATATTATCATTTTCATCGATAAAATCAGATTTATGAACTAATTGATCTTCCAAGAATATTGTATCACCTGAATCATTAATTTTAACTTTTCTCATCATTTGTCTAACTACAACTTCAAAATGTTTATCATTAATTTTTACACCTTGAAGCCTATATACTTCTTGAACTTCATTTACTAAATATTGCTGGACAGCAGATGGTCCCTTAATATTAAGTATATCATTTGGTGTAATTGATCCTTCGGACATAGGAGTGCCAGCCTTGACAAAATCATTTTCCTGGACTAAAATTTGATTTGAAAGTTTAATGAGATATTTCCTTGTCTCTCCTGTTTTCGCCTCAATAATAATTTCTCTATTTCCTCTCTTAATTTTTCCATACGAAACTACACCATCAATCTCACTTACAACAGCAGGGTTTGAAGGATTTCTAGCTTCAAATAGCTCTGTTACACGAGGTAAACCTCCAGTAATATCTCCAGTTTTTGCTGATTTTCTAGGAATTTTCACTAAGATTTTTCCAATACCAATTTTTTCATTGTCATCAACAACTAAATGAGCACCTACAGGGAGGTTATATGATCTTATAATTTCATCTTTAGAATTTACAATATGTAAAGTTGGAATCAACTTTTTGTTTCTGGATTCAATTATAACTTTTTCTTGAAATCCTGTTTGCTCATCGATTTCAACTTCAAAAGTAATTCCTTGTTGAATGTTTTCAAATTTTACTTTACCAGAGTAATCAGAAATAATAACTCCATTGTAAGGATCCCATTCACACACTAAAGTTCCCTTTTTAATTTTTTTCTTACCCTTGATATAGAGCTGAGCACCATATGGGATATTATTGTTACTTAAAGTCAGTCCTGTATTAGGATCAAATATTTTAATTTCAGCTGTTCTAGAAATAACTATATCAACATCTTCACCGTTAGTATTTTTTCCTTTGACAGTTTTTAAGTCATCAATTTCAATATTTCCATCAAATTTAGCGACAACACTGCTTTCTTCTGAAATATTACCAGCAATACCACCTACATGAAAGGTCCTTAATGTAAGCTGGGTTCCAGGTTCGCCAATTGATTGAGCAGCAACAACTCCAACAGCTTCACCCATTTGAACATCATTACCAGTTGCAAGATTTTTTCCATAACATTTTGCGCATATACCTCTTTTAGATTCACAAGTTAACGCAGATCTAACTTCTACTGATTCCACAGATGATAATTCTATTTTATGGGCAATTTCATCATCAATAAGTTCGCCAGATTTAACCAAAAGATCGCCAGAAATTGGATCGTATAAATCATGTAACGATGTTCTTCCTACAATTCTATCCTGTAACTTTTCTACAACTTCTTCATTTTTCTTCAAAGATGACACGGAAATTCCTCTCAAAGTACCACAATCGTGTTCTGTAATAATAACATCCTGTGAAACATCAACAAGTCTTCTAGTCAAATATCCTGCATCGGCAGTTTTTAATGCCGTATCTGCTAATCCCTTTCTAGCACCATGTGTAGAAATAAAATATTCTAAAATAGAAAGACCTTCCTTAAAATTAGATAAAATTGGATTTTCAATAATTTCACCTCCACCAGCTGTTGATTTTTTGGGTTTAGCCATAAGCCCCCTCATTCCCGTTAATTGCCTAATTTGTTCTTTAGACCCTCTTGCACCTGAGTCTAGCATCATATACACCGAATTGAATCCTTGTTGGTCCTCTCGAATTCTTTTCATTGAGAGCTCAGTTAGTTCAGCATTAGTTGATGTCCATATATCAATAACCTGATTATATCTTTCATTGTTTGTTATTAATCCCATGTTGTAATTTGATCTGATTACATCAACTTTTTTATTTGCATCATCTATCATTCCAAATTTTTCATTTGGTATTATAATATCACCTAAACTAAAAGATAAACCGCCTTGAAATGCAAATTGATAACCCAATGTTTTAATTTCATCTAAAAATTCAGCTGTTGCGGGCACACTAGTAACCTTTAAAATTTTTCCAATGATATCTCGAAGTGACTTTTTAGTTAAAACTTCATTGATGTAACCAGCTTCTTTTGGAACTTTTTCATTAAATAAAACCCTTCCAACAGTTGTTTCTATAATTACATCATTAAGATTATTTTTTTCGTCAAGATCAGTTGTTTTAACTCTGATAGTTGTATTAAGTTCAACCTTTTTGTCGTTATAAGCAATTATAACCTCTTCAGGTGAATAAAATGTAAGACCTTCACCAATAACTTTTTCTTTATCAGTTGATATTTTTTGTTTAGTCATGTAATACAAACCTAAAACCATATCTTGTGATGGTACTGTGATTGGAGATCCATTTGCTGGATTTAATATATTATGAGAGGCTAACATTAATAATTGAGCTTCAAGAATTGCCTCAGGACCAAGTGGTAAATGAACAGCCATCTGATCACCATCGAAATCAGCATTAAAAGCAGTACAAACTAAGGGGTGCAATTGAATTGCTTTTCCTTCAATAAGTTTTGGCTGAAATGCTTGAATTCCCAACCTATGTAAGGTTGGAGCTCTATTCAAGAGCACTGGATGCCCTCTTAAAACATTTTCAAGAATATCCCAAACAACAGGCTCTCTTCTATCTATAATTTTTCTTGCAGACTTTACAGTTTTAACAATGCCTCGCTCCATAAGTTTTCGAATTATAAATGGCTTATATAATTCTGCTGCCATATTTTTAGGCAAACCACATTCAAATAATTTCAAATCAGGACCTACGACAATTACAGATCTTGCAGAGTAATCAACTCTTTTTCCAAGCAGATTCTGCCTAAATCTACCCTGTTTTCCCTTAAGCGAGTCTGAAAGTGACTTTAATGGTCTATTAGACTCAGTTTTTACAGCTGATGATTTTCTGGTGTTATCAAACAAAGAATCAACAGATTCCTGCAACATTCTTTTTTCATTTCTAAGAATTACTTCGGGTGCTTTAATTTCAATAAGTCTTTTTAGTCTGTTATTTCGAATAATTACCCTTCTGTATAAATCATTCAAATCAGATGTAGCAAACCTTCCACCATCTAGTGGAACTAAAGGCCTGAGCTCGGGTGGAATAACAGGAATTGCTTTCATAATCATCCATTCCGGTAAATTTTGCCTATTTAAATTTCCTTCTCGAAAAGATTCTACAACTTGTAATCTTTTAAGGGCTTCAGTTTTTCTTTGTTTTGAAGTCTCATTATTTGCCTTATCTCTTAGCTCGTATGATAAATCATCAAGATTTATTCTTGAAAGTAACTCAATAAGACATTCAGCTCCCATTTTCGCAATAAATTTCTCAGGGTCGCTATCTTCTAAATACATATTTTCTTGAGGAATTGAGTCAAGAACATTTAAATATTCTTCTTCAGTTAGGAAATCCATTTTGTTAAGATCATTACCTTCTTGATCCTTAGCAACTCCAGGCTGGATGACAACATATCTCTCATAGTATATGATCATATCAAGTTTTTTAGAAGGTAAACCAAGTAAATATCCAATTTTGTTTGGAAGTGATCTGAAATACCATATGTGAGCAACAGGAACAACAAGATTTATATGTCCAATTCTATCTCGTCTAACTTTCTTTTCTGTAACTTCTACTCCACATCTGTCACAAACTATTCCTTTGTATCTTATCCTTTTGTATTTACCACAGGCACATTCATAGTCCCTAACAGGACCAAAAATTCTTTCACAAAAAAGCCCATCTCTTTCAGGTTTGTGTGTTCTGTAATTTATAGTTTCAGGTTTTAAAACTTCACCTCTGGATTTGGATAATATTGATTCTGGTGAACCAAGTCCAATCGAAATTTTATTAAATTTTATCGCAGTATTTTCTTTTCTTTTACGCATTTTAGATATTTAAATGTTTTATTCCTCTAATCTTATATCGAGTCCAAGTCCTTTTAGCTCATGCATCAAAACATTAAAAGACTCAGGTAACCCCGGGGTTGGCATACTGTCACCTTTGACAATTGCCTCATATGTTTTTGCACGACCGACAACATCATCAGATTTTACTGTCAAAATTTCTCTTAGAGTGCTGGATGCACCATATGCTTCCAATGCCCATACCTCCATTTCTCCAAATCTTTGACCTCCAAACTGTGCTTTACCTCCTAGGGGTTGTTGAGTAATAAGAGAGTATGGACCAATAGATCTAGAATGCATTTTATCATCAACCATATGACCTAATTTTAACATGTATATAACACCAACTGTTGCAGGTTGATCAAATTTTTCACCTGTTCCACCATCATAAAGATAGGTATGACCAAATCTGGGTAAGCCAGCCTCATCAGTAATTGAATTTATTTGATCAAGTGTAGCACCATCAAAAATTGGGGTTGAGTATTTTTTATCTAATTTAAGACCAGCCCAGCCTAAAACAGTCTCATATATTTGACCTATATTCATTCTGGAAGGTACACCAAGAGGATTTAAAACTATATCAACTGGCTTTCCGTCTTCTAAAAAAGGCATATCTTCTTCCCTGACAATTTTTGCCACAATTCCTTTATTTCCATGTCGACCAGCCATTTTATCTCCTACTTTCAGCTTTCTTTTTTTGGCAATGTAAACCTTAGCTAATTTTAATATACCAGAAGGTAATTCATCCCCTACTGAAATAGTAAATTTTTCTCTTCGTAAAGATCCTTGAAGGTCATTTTCCTTAATCTTGTAATTGTGTAATATCTGAGAAACAATACCATTTACATTATTATCAGTGACCCATTTAGTTGAGACAAGATGAGCAAAGTCATCAGCTGAGTTTAACATTTTCAAGCTAAACTTCTTTCCTTTAGGAAAAACTTCTTCTCCCAGGTCATTAAAAATACCTTGGGATGTTTTTCCATTTAATACTGAATAAAGCTTATTAACTAAGATTTCTTTTAACTCAAGGAATTTTTTCTCATATGCTTCATCCAATAAGGATAAATCTTCCTTATCCTGTATCCTTTTTCTTTTGTCCTTTACAGATCTTTCAAATAACTTTTTATCTATAACAATTCCATTCAAGGAAGGCGGTGCTTTTAAAGAGGCATCTTTAACATCACCAGCCTTATCACCAAATATCGCACGAAGTAATTTTTCTTCAGGCGTGGGATCACTCTCACCTTTTGGAGTTATTTTACCAATTAATATATCACCTGCGTTAATCTCTGCTCCAATTCTTATCATACCATTTTCATCAAGATCCTTTGTGGCCTCTTCAGAAACGTTAGGAATATCATTTGTTAATTCTTCATTACCCAGTTTAGTATCTCTTACTTCGATTGAATATTCGTCAATGTGTATTGAAGTAAAAACATCATCTCTTACAACCTTTTCGGAAATTACGATCGCATCCTCAAAATTATATCCTTTCCACGGCATGAATGCGACTTGTATATTCCTACCCAGGGCTAGCTCGCCATTGTTGGTGGCATAACCTTCACATAGTACTTGGCCATGTGAAACATTATCACCTTTTGAAACAATGGCTTTTAAATTTACACAAGTTCCCTGATTCGTTTTTTTAAATTTAGTTAGATTGTATGTGACGATTTCTGAGTCAAAACTTACTAATGATTGATTTTTATTTCTAGAATATTTTATAACAATTTTATCTGCATCAACATATTGAACAACTCCCTCACCCTCAGAATTAATTAAGACCCTTGAATCAGATGCAACTTGTTTTTCTAAACCAGTTCCAACAATTGGTGACTCGGGTAACATCAATGGAACTGCTTGACGCATCATATTAGATCCCATTAACGCTCTGTTTGCGTCATCGTGCTCTAAAAAAGGGATTAAAGAAGCTGAAATTGAAGCAATCTGGTTAGGAGCAACATCAGTATAATGAACATTTTCAGGTTCAATTAAAGGAAAATCACCCTCTTGTCTTGCGATAACTTTACTATCCAAGATCTTACCATTTTTATCAACATTAATATTTGATTGTGCAATTAATTTATTTTCTTCTTCCTCGGCACTCAAGTAAATTGGTTCAGAGCTAAGATCAACTTTTCCTTCTTTTACTTTTCTGTAGGGAGTCTCTATAAAGCCCATATTATTGATTTTAGCGAATACGCTTAAAGATGAAATCAAACCAATGTTGGGGCCTTCAGGGGTCTCAATTGGGCAAAGTCTTCCGTAATGTGTGTAATGGACATCTCTTACTTCAAATCCAGCTCTTTCTCTGGACAAACCACCAGGACCTAAGGCTGATAAACGTCTTTTGTGTGTAATTTCAGCCAATGGATTGGTTTGATCCATAAATTGTGACAACTGGTTAGTTCCAAAAAATGTATTAATTACAGAGGACAAGGTTTTGGCATTTATTAGGTCAATTGGGGTAAAAACCTCATTGTCACGAACGTTCATTCTCTCACGAATTGTTCTTGCCATCCTAGCCAACCCAACGCCAAACTGAGATGATAATTGTTCACCAACAGTCCTAACTCTTCTGTTCGACAAGTGGTCAATATCATCTATTTCAGCTTTAGAATTTATTAGTTCAATTAAATACTTAATAATTGTAATTATATCATCGGTGGTTAATACTTGCTTTTCCATTCCAATGTCTAACCCTAATTTTTTATTCATCCTGTAACGCCCAACATCTCCAAGGTTATATCTTTGGTCGCTGAAAAATAATTTATCAATAATTCCTCTTGCTGTTTCCTCATCAGGTGGTTCAGCATTTCTCAACTGACGGTAGATGTGCTCAACAGCTTCTTTTTCAGAATTAGTAGGATCCTTTTGCAACGTGTTATGAATTATGGCATACTCGCCCTGCTCAGTAATCTCCTTATGTATTAAAACTGTCTTGACCCCAGAGTCAATTATTTCGTTAGCATTATCTTTATCAATTTCAGTATCTCTATCTAAAACAATTTCATTTCTTTCAATTGAAACAACTTCACCAGTATCTTCATCAACAAAATCTTCATGCCAAGTGTTTAAGACGCGTGCAGCTAATTTTCTTCCATAGAACTTTTTAAGGTTTGCTTTAGAAACCTTTATTTCTTCAGCAAGATCAAATATTTCAAGTATATCCTTATCTCTTTCATAACCAATAGCTCTAAATAAGGTAGTAACAGGGAGTTTTTTCTTTCTGTCAATGTAGGCGTACATCACGCTATTTATATCCGTGGCAAACTCAATCCATGAACCCTTAAAAGGAATTACCCTTGCAGAGTATAACTTTGTGCCATTAGCATGAAATGATTGACCAAAAAATACACCTGGAGAACGATGAAGTTGAGAAACAACTACTCTTTCAGCTCCGTTTATACAAAAGGTCCCACTTGGCGTCATGTATGGAATGGTACCAAGATATACATCTTGAACAATAGTTTCAAAATCTTCATGCTCGGGATCTGTGCAATACAATTTTAGCCTAGCTTTTAAAGGAACACTGTAGGTTAGACCCCTTTCAATACATTCTTGAATTGAATATCTTGGGGGGTCAACAAAATAGTCAAGAAACTCTAATACAAATTGATTTCTTGCATCTGAAATTGGAAAATTATCTTGAAAAGTATTGAATAACCCTTCACTTTCTCTTTCATCAGATTTGGTTTCTAATTGAAAAAAATCTTTGAAGGATTTAATTTGTATGTCTAGAAAATCAGGGTAATTACTAGCATTTTTAATCGATGAAAAATTTATTCTACTTTCTAAATTATTGGACATGTGAATTTTTTAAATGAATATTAAAACTTGTTTAACTAAGCATAGCAATCCTGTAGAATAAACTAACAGGATTGCTTAATTTATATTTAGGACTTACTTAAGTTCTACTTCAGCTCCAGCTTCCTCTAAGGATTTTTTGAATCCTTCGGCTTCGTCCTTACTTACTGCTTCTTTAATAGTTTTAGGGGCGCCATCAACCAATTCTTTTGCATCTTTTAAGCCAAGTCCAGTAAGTTCTTTAACTAACTTAACCACAGCCAATTTAGACCCACCAGCTGCCTTTAAGACAACATCGAATTCTGATTTTTCTTCGCCAGCATCTCCACCGCCAGCTACTCCAGATGTAGCCGGAGCTGCAACAGCTGTCGCTGCTGGTTCAATACCATACTCATTTTTTAATATATCAGCTAACTCACTAACTTCCTTAACTGATAAGTTTACTAATTGTTCTGCGAACGTTTTTAAATCTGCCATTTTTCTGTTTTTATTTACTTATTAATATTATTCTAAATTATTTTTTTGAAAGGGTTTCTAAAATTCCTGAAAGTTTTCCTCCACTAGATTTCAGTGCAGAAATAACATTCTTAGCGGGTGATTGCAATAGTGCTATAATATCTCCAATTAATTCTTCTTTTGATTTTATTGCAAAAAGAACTTCTAATTGATCATCCCCTAAATAAATATCTTCATCAATCATAGCGCCCTTGAGAATTGGTTTTTCAGATTTTTTTCTGAAATTTTTAATAACCTTTGCTGGGGCACTACTAGATTCAGCTATCATAATAGATGTGTTCCCTGTTAATGTATCCTTGAGATCTCCAAAATCTTTATTTGAGCTAACCATTGCCTTTTCCAATAATGTGTTCTTGACCACCGAGAGTTTAACACCAGCTTTAAAACACATCCTTCTCAAGCTTGAGCTTTGTAAAGCATTCAAACCAGAAATATCAGCCAAATAAATATTTTGATTTGACTTTAAAATATCACTGATTTCATCAATTACTATCGATTTTTCTTCTTTTGTCATTTTGATTAAAATTTTGTTTCAATAGCTAAGCTGGGGCTCATGGTAGATGACATAAAAATACTCTTAATGTATGTACCTTTAGCTGATGTAGGCTTAAGCTTGATTAATGTCTGTATTAGTTCGTTAGCATTGCCTGAAATTTTTTCAGGACTAAATGAAACTTTACCAATTGGAGCATGAACAATTCCAGTCTTATCAACTTTAAAATCAATTTTTCCAGCCTTCACATCACTTACCGCCTTTCCTACATCCATAGTTACAGTACCTGTTTTAGGATTAGGCATTAAACCTCTTGGACCTAAAATCCTTCCTAGAGGTCCAAGTTTACCCATTACACTTGGCATAGTAACAATAACATCAACATCAGTCCATCCAGACTTAATCTTCTCAATAAACTCGTCAAGTCCAACAAAATCAGCTCCTGCACTTTTAGCTTCTTCCTCTTTATCAGGCGAGACTAAAGCTAAAACTTTCATATTTTTACCAGTTCCATTTGGAAGAGATACAACGCCTCTGACCATTTCATTTGCTTTTTTTGGATCAACACCTAATCTGACGGCTAAATCAACAGAAGCATCAAACTTGGTGGTTGAAACCTCCTTTATCAAAACACTTGCCTCATCAAGGGAATAAACCTTGGTTTTGTCAATCTTTGATTCCGATAACTTTCTATTTTTTGAAATTTTTCCCATCACTAACTATTTTGGTGGATTACCACCTTTAACATTTATACCCATTGATCTCGCAGTTCCTGCGACCATTTTCATTGCTGAGTCAATAGTAAATGCGTTTAAATCTACCATTTTGTCCTCTGCAATTGCCTTCACCTGATCCCATGAAACATTTGAAACCTTATTAATGTTTGGTTCACCTGATCCCTTTTTTATTTTTGCAGCCTCAAGTAACTGAACTGCAGCTGGGGGTGTTTTAATAACAAAATCAAAAGATTTGTCTTTGTACACAGAAATAACTACTGGAAGAACTTTTCCTGGTTTGTCCTGAGTTCTTGCGTTGAATTGTTTGCAAAAATCCATGATGTTAACACCTGCGGCACCTAATGCGGGTCCTACTGGTGGAGATGGATTTGCTGCGCCGCCTCTAACTTGCAATTTTAATACCTTATCTATTTCTTTTGCCATACTATTAATTTAGGTTTCGATGGTTTTATTAATGGAAGCAATAAAATCACCAATTTGTAACATTTATAGTTTTTCTACTTGCATATAGCTAAGTTCAAGTGGTGTTTTTCTACCAAAAATTTTAACCATAA
>MDSV01211770.1_pt1 | contig 12342 bp, 7 predicted proteins | sample 810851 | NCBI WGS metagenome assembly MDSV01 (sample SAMN05326640, study PRJNA326480) | marine metagenome | isolation source: seawater | place: Atlantic Ocean: North East | collected 2012
CACGACCATCGTGGACGAGCGCATCGACAAGCGGTTCGAGGACATGGAGGCGATGCTCCGCGAGGCGCGCGACGAGGGAAGAGCCGAGGGGTTCCGGGAGATTGAGCGGATGCGGCGGCACTCCGGCGAGCTCGACGACGACGAGCGCGAGGCGTTGCGGCGGGGAATGGAGAAGGGCTTGATCAAGGGGGTCGAGCTCGAGAGGGAACGCCGGCGCAAGAAGAGCGTGAAGTACAAGATCAAGTCCGCGCTGGGGATCAAGAGCGCCAAGACGAGGCGCGACGCAGAGAAGCAACAGCTGGAGGAGTTGAAGGGGGCCATCTTAAACATGGACATTTCCCCGCCTCCGCGCGCGACGCACGCGAGGACCACGTCGATGTAGGGTTGTATGACGTACATAGATATTCATACGCGTTTCATATCATGTTCACAGTGTTGGACCATCACTACTTCCTTTCAGGCGCGGCCTTCTTAGACGCGGCTTTCCTCGCGGGCCTCGCCGCCGCCGCGGCTTTCTTCTCCGCCTTCACCGGGGGCGCCTTCTTCGCCTTCTTCGCCTTTTTCGGCGGCGGCGCGGCGGGGAGGGGCGTCTTCCGCAGCCTCCCCACGACGCTTTCGCGGCCGCCCCGCACCGCACGCGGGCGCTTCGCCGTCGAGGGCTTTTCCGCGGTCGCTTGGATCGCCTCGAGGCGAGCCGCGGCTTTCTTCTCCGCCTTTGCCGGGGGTGCCTTCTTCGCCTTTTTCGGCGGCGGCGCGGTGGGCGCAGCGGCGCCGCGCTTCGCGCGCTTCGTTTCCGCGTCCGCCTCGAGCTTGACGCCCGCGCCTTTCTTCTGCACCGCCGGGACGAACGCGGTGGTGCGCCCGCCAACGGTGATGAACTCGATGCGCGACCCGTTCACGGACCCCGCGACTTTGCCCCACCGGCGGTGAAAGAGCCACGAATTGGGGAAGGCGTCCGCGTCCGCGTTAGCCTCGACGGATTTCCGGACAACCGCGCCCATCTCGTCCCGGATGCGATCCAGCTGCGCGCGCGACAGCTGCTTGGCGGGCGTCTCGGGGTGTACGCGCGCCTGGTACAGCACCTCGTCCGCGATCCAGTTGCCCACCCCGGCGGCGATCTTCTGGTCCAGCAGCGCGGCTTTGATCGGCGCGGCGCGCTTGGCGTACGCCGCCGCGAACGCGTCGGGGTCCGGCATCGCGAGCAGAGGGTCGAACCCGAGCTGGCTGATCGGGGGCGAGGTCCGGACGTCGCCGCGCACGAGGCGCACCTTCCCGAACCGGCGGGGGTCCGTGTACGCCAGTGCCACACCGGAGTCGAACTCGACCACGAGCTTCGCGAAGCGCGGCGGCCACGACGTCGTGTCCACCTCGAAGCTCTTATACTTCATCGCGCCCTCGCCTCGGACGGACATCGCGCCGGTCATGCCGAAGTGGAACAGAGGCGACGCGTCCGTCTCGGAAGGCGGCGCGTCTTTACCGCGCTTACCTTGCTTCACGCCGAGTTCCCACCACATGTGCTTTCCCAGCCGCCGCGCCCCGACCAAGGTCTTGCCTAGAAGGGCCTTTCGGAACGCCGTCGCCGTGGTCCCGGCGAAGATCTTCTCATCGAACGTGCCGTCTTCGAGGAACGCCACGGACGTCACGGTCGCGCCGAGGCAGTGCGCCTCGCAGAGCGCGCGCGCCGATTCCACTTCGGGAAGCTCGGGCATGGTCCCAGGCGCGCGCGTACGCCGAGCGACGCGAGAAGTGGCGCGCGTCGCGCGTAGCGCGAAAAGGTGACACGTCGACGAGTCCGTCGCGTCCGCGAAGTGGATAATAAACGTCGCGACGACGACGTCCTCTACGAGAGCGTTACGCGAGAATTTCACAAGGTTTCCATCCAACCCTCCAGCGCCCGCGCCCCTCCCTCCCACCTCGTGTCCAGCATGATGTCATGCGCCGTGCGCTGCAGCACGATCGCCTCCGTGTTCCCCCAGGCGGCTGTTTCCCGCAGCCCCTCGACGTCGACGACGAAGTCGTCCTCGCCGCCGACGACGCAGACGCGAAGATTTGACGGCGGTTTCCGGATCGGCAACTCCTTTTTCATCGCCTTGAGGTCCAGCAAGCGCACGTTGCAGCTCGCGGCGATGGATGCCATGTGCTCGCGCAGCGTGGACTCGGGCAAGTCCGCGGAGAAGAAACACTCGCGGCACAAACAGGCGTTCGTCTTGAATGCGGCGGCGACGAAGGCGTAAGTGATCTTCAGGCTGGCCAGCGGCGCGCGCCGCAGGAAGCGGCCGACCATCGGCCCGTTCCCGGTGGGAGGCACGGACGCGACGAGCGCCAGACCCGCCAAGCTCGGCGATGTCGCGCCTATGTCCGCCGCGACGCGCTGCGCGATCAGCCCGCCGAAGGAGTGGCCCACCAGCACGGGTGGCGCTGGCAGAGACGCGCAAAACGAAGCGACGTCCGTCGCGTGGGTCTCTATTGTCCCAGCCACGGCCGCGTCCGTGTCGGGAGGCATGTCGCTCGCGCCCTGCCCGCGCAGGGAGAGCGCGTAGCAGTCGTGCCCACGGGACGAGAAGAACTCGAAGAAGTGCTCCGCCCAGCACCACGCGGCGTGGTACGAGCCGTGCACGAACACCAGCGGAGGCTTGGCAGAGCCTGACGAAGCCTTCGTCGACAGCACCTCGAGTCGAACCCCGTCATCGGTGACGTGCGACGCGCTCTTCACCGGGCTCGCCGCGGACGCGCGCGTCGCTGCGCGACGGGTATGTCGCGCGCGTCGCGAGGAAGGGCGCGCGGACGCTGGCGCGACGCGCGAGAGGGTCGCGGACGCGGACATGCCCGAGCGGGACACGCTGATCGGAATGACGCCGGCTCCGCTGATGACGCCGTCCCCAAAAGAAAAAGGAGCGCCCAGATGGAAGAAAACGGCCGCCGAGCGCCGCCGAGCGCCGAGCCCTCGTGTCGTGAAGGGCCCGCGTGACGAGCGATCGCGCGCGTTCGCGATGACACCACCGCGGTGACGCGGTGAAAGAAACGAGCTCACGCGGTCCGTACGAGTAAGTAACGCCTGACGCGGAAGAAAAAAACACCCTCGCCTCGCGCGTCGCGCCTCTCCCTCTCTGCCCCCGACGGCCGGAAAGGCCGCCGCCCGCCTTTCCCGTCGTCCTCTTCACACGTCGTTGGGGTCAAACTCGAAAGCCTCCGGCGCGGCGGGCTCCTCGGGCGCCGGCGCGGCGGCGGCGGCGGCGGCGACGGCTCCCTCCGCCGGGCCGGTCACGCCCGGCACGATCGTGCGCGTGGACGCGACGTACTCCACCTCCTCCCCAGGGGTCGTGTCTTTCAGGACGACGAACCCGCGCGTCTTGGCCGCCATCCCGGCGACGGCGGGCGCGAACCGGCTTCCCTCGTCGAAGCGCACGAAGCGCTCCTGCGCCGGAGTCACACGCGCCGGGTTCTCCAGCTCCTCCTTCGAGGGCTCGGGCGCCTCGGCTCGCTTCTCGGCAGTTTTCGCCTCGTCTCCCTCCTCTTCCTTCGCACCGGCGTCCTCCGTCTCCATGGCGACGTCCTCGCCGGCGGCGCGCTTCTCCGCGTCTCGCCGCGCCGCCTTCGCCCGTGCCTTCGCCGTCGTCGACAGCACGGCTTTGACGATTTTGCCCTTGTCCTTCTTGTCCTCCGCCGCGGCCGACGCGGGGTACGCGAACAGCGAGGGCTTGCAGTGGCTGGTCACCGAGCAGTGCGGCATCTTTAGCGTCGCGTCCAGGCCGACGAACGCGGTGGGCACGAACGCGAGCGAGACGAAGTACGAGAGCGGGTACCAGTACCAGTACTGCGTGAACACCAGCATGGAGACGACGGCGGTCATGCGCGGGAACCCGGATCGCGCGCGCAAGCCGATGGTGACGTTGCGCCCGCCCGCATCCACGATGCCCTGCGCCATGATGGCGCCCATCTTAGTCATCGTCACCTCACGATCGTCCGTGATGTGTCCGAGCAGCCGCTTGCGGAACGGCCCGAGGTTCGTCTCGCTCTGCTCGATCATCACCATCGCCGTCGCGATGAGCGCGCCCTGCTGCACGAAATCCGTCGCGTCGACGAGCATGGGCTCGAGGAGCGCCACGGCTTCCTTCATGCCGGTGCCCGCGCAGCAGATGCCCACCGCCATCGCCGCGCCGTACCGCACGTGCGGGTTGTACGACTCCGCGAGCAGACCCACCACGCGGGGGCACTGCGCGGGCGTCGAGCAGAGCACGAACCCGAGCGACATCACCGCCGCGCGGCGCACGTCGTCTGAGACGTCCGACACGGCGACGTGCAGCAGCCGGCGCACGGCGGCGTTGTTCCCGGTGGCGACGTACGCGGCAGCCACCGCGAGGCAGCCGCCGTAGCGGATGATGGGGTCCAAGTCGCGCACCATCTGCTCCACGAGCGGCTCCGCGGACTCCTCCTTGCCGTACGCGGTGAGCGCGAGCCCCACGGAGCAGCCGCGGATGATCTTCTCGTGCTGCGTCTTGTGGCAGTAGTTGAGAATCTGCTGCTGCTTGCTCTCCGGCCCCTGGCCGGCGAGCAGCAGGCCCATGCCGATGCCGGCGCCCTCGCCCGCGACCGCGCCGTCCGTGCGCAGGATGCGAAACATGTCCGTGTACACCTCCTCGTTCGCCGTGCCCAGCGCGGCGAGGCCCATGCCCAGGCACGCGCCGTGCTGAATCACCTCGTTGTTGCTCGAACGCCCGGACTCGAGCAGGAACGGAAGGATCCCGTCGCCGTGGTTGGCGTGGATCAGCCCAAGCGCGTACAACGCGCCGCCCTCGGTGTACGGCGACGGGCGCATGCCCCCCGCGCCGCCCTCTCGGGGCAGGAAGGGACTCATCAACGTGCGCCCCTCCGCGAGCTGGCCGTGGTGGATCACGCCCATGCCCGCGGTGGCGGAGAACCGCGCCCAGTTGGTCGCGCGCGAGAGCCAATCCAGGTTCTCGCGCAGAAACGTGTCCACCGTGGTGCCCGCGTGCATCAGCGCGTTGCACAGCACGGTGGCGCTGTGGCACACGCTGTTCCGCGACTCCACCGCCGCGCGGATCTGCTTCAGCAGGAGCAGATCCGAGCGGTTGTGCGAGAACAGAAACTCCAAGTGCAGCGCCACGGGGAGCTCACCGGAGAGCACCGACCGCAGCAACGCGCGCGGAGACGCGGGAAGCTCCGGCGTCTTCTCGTCGGCGTCCGCGCCGTCGCCCTCGGGCTTCGTCTCGGGCTTCGTCTCGTCCGCGGGAGGCAGCTTCTCGGCGACGCGGTCGAGGAACGCCTGGATCTCGTTCTCGTGCAGGGAGAACGCGATCTGGTACGCCAGAAGTCTGTCGTCCTCCTCGCCGTCCACGAGCGCCGTCAGGATCGCCGCCACGCCGTCGGCGTCGTCGAGGAACATCAGGCACTGGCACACGTTCAGGTGGTCGATCGCCGCGGAGGACGTCTCGTACATCTTCACCAGCGCGCGCAGGGTCTCCGCGCGGAACGCGCGCGAGGTCACCAGCGTCTGGCACGCCTTCGTGGCGTACGCCAGGCTCTCCGCGGGATCGGGCGATTTCGTCACCGCCTCCTCCAGTTTATCCAGCCGGCGCGTCTCGAGCGCCACGCCGATGGCTTGGCGGAACTGCGAGTCCGCGAAGCACCGCTCGAACATGCGCTCGACGACGTCGATCAGGCGCGGATCGATCGGCTCGGTGCTTTCCTCGGGGGCGTTGCGTCGCTCGATGTACTCGTCGATCGCTTTGGCTGTCGGGTTCGGCGGCGATGACAGGAAAGGGCGAAAAGTCAAACGAGGAACGTCAGCGTCTGTTCGTGCCGTCGCGCGCGGGCGTGCCGAAACCGCCCGGCGGGGAACAACGGGTCGCGAGACGCGGCGGGTGACGGGGGACGTACTCAGCATGGTCTGCACGAAATCGGTGGTTTCGTTGACATCGAACAGCGAGCCGGCGCACAGCGCGTAGTTCAGGGCGTCGTCGAGCTCGCCGAGGTGGTAGAAGACCTGCGCGGACGTGTCGAGGGGGACGGATCTCAGATCTTGCTCTTGTGGGCACACGGCTAACCCTCGCGGAAAAAGCACCATCGGAAGGGACGTCACGCGTCGGGCGCTCGACGTACCTTGGACGCGAGCAGAGCGGCGAGCTCACGCTGCGCGAAGAACTCGTCTTCGTACATCGCCTCGATGACGGAGATGGAGCTCGCCACCTCCGCCCAGTGCGTGTCGATCACCTTGTTCAGGTTCGTCAACGCAGCCACCTGGAGCTGCGTCTGTTCTTCCTCCAGCATGCTCAGCAGGCCCGCGGCGCTGCCCAGGGGCACACCGGACATCGGCACCGGACCGGCGACGCTCATGGTGCCCGGCTCTGACCAAGCGAGATCTGAACGCGTGCGCCGAACGTATCACACCGCGCGCAAAGCCGTGCCGCGCTCGTGTTGTGAAGCCCGATGGCAGATCACGCCGTTTGAACCTGAAGAGACGTCGACACTGAGGCGATGGCGCAGCGAGGAGCGAGCCAGCGACCAGCGATGAACGCCCAGGAGAAAATTTGTTTCCTGGGACGCGCGGTGTCACATTCGGAGCCGCGCGTCGGCCAGGGCGTCGAGGGCGCGACGCTCCCGCTTCCCTCACTCCTCCGCGCAACGCCGCGTGAGCCCCGCCCGCGCCGAAGCCGGTGAGAGCGCGCGCGGTCGATCTCGGGCGTTCGGGACGGACCAATCGTCGGCCTCGGGGTTCGATCGTTTGGAGCCGGCCACGGGGATCTCCGCGCGCGATGCAGAACTACCCCCTGAAGGTGGAACCCCAGCGGTACCGCGGCAGCGGGTTCCCCCCGTACGTGCGCCGGCTGCTGAAGTGGCGGCAGATGGACCTGGAGTACACGGCGTGGCAGGCGTACTTGATGTGCACCAACCCCCGGGTGGTGTACCGGCACACGACGTACAGGAAGCAGACGAAAAACCGGTGGGCGCGCGACGATCCCGCGTTTGTCGTCATCACGGGGATGTTCGTCGCGCTGGTGGCGCTGCTGTACTGCGCGTTCTACAGCAACAGCGCGGCGAATACCGCGTACGTCGTGGCGTGCGCGGTGTTCGTGGACTACGTCGGCTTGGGCGCACTCATCGCGACGGCGTGCTGGTTCCTCGCCAATCGGTTTCTGCGCGCGGACGCCGGGCACTCGCACGCGGTGGAGCAACGAGTGGAGTGGTTGTACGCGTTCGACGTACACGTCAACGCGTTTTTCCCGCTGTTCCTGACGTTGTACGTCGTGCAGCTGGTGTTGTCTCCGCTGCTGTTACAGAGTGGGTTCGTGCCCCGGCTCTTGTCCTGCGCGCTGTACTGCGGCGCGCTGTCGTACTACCACTACTGCGCGTTCGCTGGGTACGCCGCGTTGCCGTTCTTAGAGAACACCACCGCGTTCCTGTACCCCGCATACGCGACCGTGGGCCTGACACCCGTGGCGCTGCTGTGCGGGTTCAACCCCACGCGGTTCGTGCTCTCCATATACTTCCACGACGTGCTCGGGTGAGGCCCGCGCGACGACGCGCGGCGAGCGTAATGCCGTAATAGAAATCGGTAGCTATGTACAGTTCACCAAATCTTTCACAAAAGAACTATATGCGAGCGCGCGTGTTCACCGACTTCGTCTAGTCAAGGCGCCTGGGGCGTGCGGTGCTAGTACTCGGGGTGGCAAGCCTCCGAGGTAGCCGCCCCCGCGGCGATGGGGCGCCTTGACGCGAACAAAAAATGCCCCGCGCTCAGCCCGGCGAGCACCGAGATAAACACACCGGCGTTGCACGACATCACCGCCAGCATGATGAGGTAGCTCGACGCGAGGTTCGCGCCGTACAGGAACGTCCCCGCGGCGCGCTGGCGCGCGGTCGGCACGCTGCGAGTTCGAGAAACGAAGGACGGGGGAACCGTCAGAGAAACGGGAGGAAGCGAGAGGCACCCGAGCGCGCGACGGGCAAACGCTCCTCAGTCGAAAACCGCGAAGGGGGGAACGCAACACCCCGTTGCGGAAAGACGAGCCGGGCACGCACTTGTACGGCTTGGGCACGATGGGCGCGGAGAGGTCCGCGTCTCGCGCGGGCGCTCCTTCGCTGAGTCGCAGGGAGGTCCTAAAGTAGAACAGGTGTTCCTGCGCGATGCACAGCAGGAACACCCCGATGAGCGCGACGAGGTAATCGAACGTGGTCTCCGTCGCCCACGAGTGGAAGAAGAGCGTGACGCGCGTACCCCAGTCGAACGCCACGGGCATTCCGCCGGACATGCCCCCCATCGCACCGGAGTCGCCGTGCATCATCCCTTCGTGGTGCGCGTGGTCCATCGCGCAAACCCTGCCCGAAGCTCCCTCCCAGGGCCGCGCCTCGACGCTCTGGTGCGGCACGCGATTCCCGCTGGAAGCAATACCCCGTTTATCAGGGTGGCGTGGGCAGGCGGGGGCGGACGGAAAAAAAAACGGCGTTTTCGTCGCGCCGCCGCCGTCTGGTCGTCGCGTCCCTCGTCGTCACAAGCGCGTCGTTCGTCGTTCGTCGTTCGTCTGCGTCCGCCCGCCCGGCGGCGCTGGCACTCGTCCCCACACCCTCCCGGTGCCGCGCGCTCTCGTCACGCCGCGACGTCGTCCGCGTCCATCGCGGCGACGCCCCCGGCGGGCTCGAGCCCGCCGGCGGCGAGCCGAGCCAGCCGCGCCTCGTCCTCGGCGGCGGCGGCGACGAGGGCGTCGTACGCGCCGAGCTTGCGCCGGCGGTAGCTGGTGAGCGCGCTCTGCTCCTCCGCCGGGCTCCCGCGCAGGCGGTGCAGGCGCAGCAGCCCGTCCAAGCACCCCAGCTGCGCGGGCATGTCTTCCTGCGCCTTGCTCAGCGTGAACGAGCTCTGCAGCATGTCCAGCGACTGCCCGAGGTCGCCGCCGCGCGTGTCCAGCACGACGGTGCCGATGAGCGAGAGCGACTGCGCGACGAGCTGGTGGTTGCAGCACTGGCTGTGCGCGAGCTTGAGCGCGCGCGACAGCTTGGGCTTAGCCTCCTGCGAGGTGCCGCCCTGCCGCAGCGCGGTGTACCCCGACACGAACAGCGCCGCGGCCTGGTACGCGTAGTTGGGCGCCGCCGCCTCGTCCGCCGCGGCGCTCCCCGCGGCGTCCTCGTGCCGCTGCATCACCGGCCGCACCAGGTTGAGCGCGCGGCTGACGGCTTCGGGCGACCCGTCGGCGAGCTCGGACAACGCGCCGCAGACGCACGCCAGGTCGCGCGTCGCGGGCGCGCCGAACGCCTCCGCGGTCTCCGCCGCCGCCGCGAAGCGCACCGCCGCCTCCGCTTCCTGGCCCACGGAGTGAAGCACCTGCCCCTCGGCGATGTCCGCCGCCGCCGCGCACCGCCGGAGCGCGCGGGGGTACGCCTCCACCGTCGCGCGCATCTGCTCGGCGCGCGCCGCCGCCTCGTCGACCTTCGTCGAGGTCAGGTCGACGCCGACCAGCGACTGCAGCGCCAGCATGCGCATCGACAGGTACGGCACCGCGTCCGAGGCGAGCCGCGGCGCCAGGTCCGCCTCGGAGCCGCACCACTGGCGGCTCGGCGGCGCCGCGCCGGGCGACGAGGCGCCTTTCGTTTTCTTCGGCGCCGGCGTCTCCCCCTCCTTTTCGCGCGCCGCGCGCGCGTCGCCGCCTTCGGGTAGCACGCCCAGCTCGAAGAGCGCCTCATCGCACTCCGCGACGACCGCCTCCAGCTCGCGGCGCGCGTCCTTGAACTGGCCGGTCGGACGCGCCGCCTCCGCACACAGCAGCCGCGCCAGCGCGCGCGTCGCCGGCGCCGGCAACCACCGGTACCCGACGCTCGCGTCTGTTTTTTCGCGCCGCGCCGGGAGCTCTTCTTCCTTCGCGCTTCCTTCGCGCGCTTCCTCACCCTTCCTTCCCCGCGGACTCTTCTTCCTCGCGGACGAGCCGGCGTCGCGGCCGTTTTCTTCGCCGCGCGTCACAGCCGCCGCCTCTTCCACGCGCGCCGTCTGCTCCAGCAGCGCCTCGATCTCGGCGGGGTCGCCGGCGGCGGCGCCGACGTTCCCGGCGGCGAGCCGCGCCAGCGCGCGCAAGACGCGGTGGTGCAGTTTCACCGCCGCGCACTTCTCCCCGCCCTCCTTCGCCTCCAGCGCGCCCACGGCCTGCTCCGCGGCGTCCAGCGCGGCGCGCTCGCCCGAGCCCGCGCCCGCGCCGGCGATGCGCTGCGCGACCGCGCGCTGCAGCTGCGCGAGCGCGAACGCGCACGCGGCGAGCGCGTCGCCGGCGTCGTCGGCGGCGGCGGCGCCCTCGGCGAGCGTCTTGCGCGCGAGTCGGAAGTCCCCCTGCGCCATCTTGAGGTCCGCCTTCTCCAGCAGGAAGTGGAGCTGCCACGCGCGCCAGGTCCCGCGCTCGCGCGCCGGGCACTTCTTCGCGGCGGCGCGCGACAGGTCGAGGCCCTTCTGCGTCGCGTCCGTCTGCTGCCGGCGAAGATCGGGGCCCATCAGGCGGTAACACCGCGAGAGCCCGCTGAACGTGCGGCACTTCAGGATCTCGTGGCCGTGCACGCTGCGCAGCAGCATCTGCGTCGTCTCCAGGTGCGTCTTCGCGCGGTGGACGTTGTCGGTGTGCTCCAGGAGCAGGCGCGCGAGCGCCAGGCGCGCGCGCGCCTCGGGCAGAGGCAGGATCGTCAAGTTATTTTTGTCGCAGATGGCTTCGTAACACTTCACCGCCTGCAGGGGGCAATCGTCCCGGACGAACTCGTCCGCCATGAACATCAGCGCGTCCGCCGTCTCCTGCGCTTCATCAGGCGCGACGGACCCCATCGTGTCGCGCGGAGCTCGTGCGCGCGCGGAGCGCCGCGGGGAGTGACCCGGCGCGCCCGCGACCAACCCGCGTCGTGGCTCGTCAACGTGGTGTGCCCACTCACGAAATTTTGAAATTTTTTTTGTTCACCGAGTCAAAGGTGCCTATGATGAGTTGCATCCCAGATCGGGACCGCGGCGACCACACCGAGGGTCACGCGCCGCTCGCCTCGTCGGGGGTTCCGCTGGTGGCCATGGGCGTCCCTGAGTACGCGTCCTTGGGTCGGCGCATCGAGACTCGCGACGGCGCGCGCGCCACGGTGCGCTATGTCGGTTCCGTGGACGGGCAGGATGGCGAGTGGGTCGGCGTGGAGTGGGACGACCCCGCTCGAGGGAAACACGACGGGTCACACGACGGTAAGCGGTACTTCGAGTGCGCCGCGACGGGCCTCGAGCCCGGCGCCCTCCCCGCCTCGTTCGTGCGCGCGCACAAGATCCGTCCCAGCGTGACCTTCGCCGCCGCGATACGCGCCAAGTACCTCGACGGCAAAGGCGAGATCGCGAAGGTTCCGAAGACGCCAGGCGCCGACGCCGACGCCGACGCCGACGCCGGCGAGGCGTACGTGCAGAGCTCGAACGGGCAGAAGATCGAGATCGAGCTGTGCTTGAAGAAGGACGACCCGGTCGCCGCGCTCGCCGCGCTCGACCGCGTGTACCTCCCAGACGCCGCCGTGGCCACCGCCGGCGCGCCGGGCGAAGCGGCGGCGTGCGGCGTGGTCGCCACGCGTGTCCGGCTGATGGACCTCAGCGGCAACCTGATGCGCGACTGGCCCGCCGTCGCGCGCTTCGGCGAGGAGTTCCCCAACCTCGCGGAGCTCAACCTGAACCACGTGCGTCTGGACTGGGGGAGCGCGCGTGTCGTATCGTCCGTCCCGCGAGCGGTGTGCGAAGCCGGCGAAAACAAAGCGCCGTTCGCCAACCTGCGCGTGCTGTCGCTTAACGGTAGCGGGTGCGGATGGGCGAGCGCGCGCGCCATAGCGGCGGCGACGCCGTCGCTGCGCGAGCTTAGCCTCGCGCGGTGCGGTGTGCGCTCACTAGGCGGCGCGGACGCTTCCACCTCGGGCCTGGAGGCCCTGGAGGCTCTGAATCTGGAGGGCAACTGCCTGGCGGAGTGGTCGGAGGTGGAGACGCTCGCGCCGCTCCCAAGCCTCGCGCGTTTGCACCTGGGCGGCAACCGGCTGCGGCGCGTGCGGTACCCGTCGCGCAGCCACAGCGACGGCGCGGCGCCGTTCGCGTCGCTGCGCGGGTTGTTCCTGGCGGACAACGCTATCGACGAGTGGGAGTCCATCGACTCCCTGGACGACTTCCCGAGCCTCGCCGAGGCGCGGCTGACGGGCAACCCAGTGACGCAGAGCGCCGCGACCAGGCACGAGATCGTCGCGCGCGTCTCGCGTCTCTCGCAGCTCAACGGGAGCCTCATCGCCGACCAGGAGCGCAAGGACGCGGAGATCCGCTACCTGCGGCGCGTGCTGGGGCTGGTCAAGACGGCGGACGCC
>MDSV01246060.1_pt1 | contig 12338 bp, 9 predicted proteins | sample 810851 | NCBI WGS metagenome assembly MDSV01 (sample SAMN05326640, study PRJNA326480) | marine metagenome | isolation source: seawater | place: Atlantic Ocean: North East | collected 2012
CCGCTTGAAGGGCTGCGTTATCAAGTCCATCGTTTGGAAAATAAACAATCAAAGAACCAATACTTTGTGTGAACCAATCCATTTCAAGATCACTGTAACCAAACATCCATCGAAATCTTTGATCTTGACTTGAACTCAATCTAAATTCTATGGAGCTATCTTGCATTGAATTCATTCTGTGAACAGAGGCATCAGCTGGATGATTAGCACCCCAAGATCCAAACATTCCTCCACCCATACCTTGCAGATAGAGTCCTTCGGTGGCTCTTTTATCCAAGTCTTGATGACTGGAATAAGAATTTTCATGTTCTGCTGAAATGATATTTAAATTCATGCCATTATCGAAATTAACATCAATGACAAAACTTAATTCTTCAGCTTCTCTTTCCATTCCAAAATGATCTACAACTTGAAAATCTGGAACATCTCTTATCCCATTAGCAATAGGGAAAGTGCTTCCATCAATTCTCGCTTTTAACAAAGCAAGTTGTCTAGCAGAGCCGGTATCATGACCAATTTCAGCATCGGTTGGTGCTGCTACCTTGCCACAGACTGTAGTAACTGGCACGTTATCTGCACCAAAATCCCACGGAACCATGTGAGCTGCACCCCATCTTTCTACTAATCCACCTGGGCTACAATTGTGATGACCACTTCTGTAATCGTAACCAGTCGACGCATCCGGTCCATCGTCGTCTTCCCATGTATGATATCGAGCTTTAATTTTTATACGATCCGATGGGTTAAACACCACAGTCAAAGCCATATCGTCTGTTGATTGTGCTCCAAGTGTTTGTCCTGGGACGACAGCATTGTCGTACATGCCATCCGTTTCATAAGTGCTTACAGACAACCGGTAGGCAAGATTATCGCCTAATGGTCCTTCTAAAGATAGGCCTGCCCTTGTAGTTCCATGTTCACCGGCTTCAAGATTGATTCTTCCGGAAAACTCATCGCCAGGATCCTTGGTAATTACATTGATTGCACCGGTATAAGTTGATCGTCCAAAATGAGCCCCTTGAGGGCCTTTTAATACTTCGATTCGCTCAACGTTTTCCATGCCTCCGATCTCTGCACCAACAGTTGCTGCACCATCGATAAACATTGCTGAAGCTTGACGAGTTGGAATATCAGTTCTCGGGTTCATGCCCCTAAAGATAAGTCTTTTATGAGATCTCTGATTTGCCCCAACATTATTATCAGAAAAGAAAAAACCAGGTGTGTACCCAACAACATCTGAGAGTTGGTTGATTCCTCTTAATTCTATTTGTTCTGACGTTAAGGCGGTTATCGTGTATGGCGCATCAGCTATTGATTCGTCTCTCTTTCTAGCTGTAACTGTTATTTCCTCAATCGCCAAAAGCCCATCTTGAGCATAAAGTTTAGGCGGTAAAGCAAATGACACCATAGCCATCGAAAGAGATAACACGGTTAATTTGTGGATTAATTTCATATTTCTGTCCCCTTAAATATAATTTCATTCATTTTTAATAACCATCATCGGACTCGATTTGATATAGACCAAATGATCGTCTGATAAATAAATATATGGTTATATATATATAATAAATCTATGGCAAAGGCAAAGGTTATTTATCAATTGATTAATAAGCAAAAATGTATAGAATTTTAATTCTTTAAAGCAATCCTTCCATTCTTTATAGTTAAACGTGAAACAAATAAAATTTGCAGCAAGAGTTTAGGAGACTAAAACACCATGAAAAGAAGAGAGTTTATTAAAAACGCAGGGATTATTTCCTTAGCCTCCTACGTGCCCATCAGTAATGCTTCAATCCACGATATTGAAGCGCTGTCCTTAGATGGTGATGAAATAATTCTAGACAGAGTTGATATATTAGATTTCATGTCTAGCTTCCAAGGTAGTGTTATAACAAAAGGACACTATGATTATGATACATCGAGGTTAGTGTGGAATGGGGTTTGGGATAAACACCCTGCACTTATAGTTTATTGTGAATCTGTTGTTGATATACAACAAGCAATTAATTTTGCAAGAGAACAAAATTTAATAACTGCAGTTCGTGGCGGTGGTCATAGCATCTCAGGAAAGTCAACTTGTGATGGAGGGATTATTATTGATCTTTCGAGAATGAGAAAAACCAGTGTGGACCTGCAAAGAAAAATAGTTACTGTTGAGCCAGGTTGCACCTTATATGATATGGATTCAAAAACACTACCTTATGGGTATGTCGTCCCTGCTGGAGTAGTTTCTCACACCGGCGTTGCTGGCTTAACCCTCGGAGGTGGCATAGGGTCATTAATGAGAATGTTTGGACTCACAATTGATAACTTAAGAAGCGTTGATATCATCACGGCGGACGGTGTTATGAGAAAAGCAAGTGCAGATGAAAACCCTGACCTTTTTTGGGGAATTAGAGGCGGCGGTGGTAATTTTGGTGTGGTCACCTCATTTGAATACAATCTTCGCCCTCTTCCTAATGGCAAAATTATTGTTGGGGTTAATCTTTATGATCTCAAATACGCAAAAGAAATCTGGGATTTCTACTATGATTATTCAGAAGATCTTTCTTCAGACATTATGCTCAATGCAGGGATGTGGAATGTTACTCAAGGTGAAGGTTACTTTTTTCTAGGGGCTTTATTTCTAGGAGACGACAATAAGGCAGATAAAGCATTGAAAAAAATAACCAATTTTGGAAAACCTCTTACAGATGATGTGTCAAAAAAAGATTTTATCGAACATCAACAACTTGCTGATAAAAGAAACGCTCATTATAGAAATTATTATATAAAAGGAAGACACATTGACGAATACAATCCCAAATTGACAGAAAATTTGATGGACGGATGGATGGGTCAAGAAGGTCGTTTTGACACAATGCGTGTGGTTCGTTTTGGTGGAGCAATCGCTGAGGTTGCTGAACATGAAACAGCATGGGTAGGAAGAAATGCTAAATGGGATATTGAAGTAGGTGGTCACTGGAGTGATAGAGAGAAAAATGAGGAATATACAAAATGGGGAAGAGATTACTGGAATAATCTCACACCATATTGTGCAGAGAGAATATACATCAATGAATTAATGGATGAAGATCAAGAATTTGTTGCCACTAGCTACGGTCAAAATTATGGCAGACTAGTCCAAATAAAAAATAAATATGATCCGAAAAATCTTTTCAGACTCAATGGCAATATTAAACCCAACATTTGAAGCACAAATATCAGCTAGACTATAGGGATGATTATTAACTTTCATGACCTAATGGCATTTTTCCATGTTGTTCTTTTTGTTTATGCAATTGGAGGCGATATTGCTGTTTATTTCATAGGCAACTACATCACTAGAGAAGAACTAACTATTGAAGAAAGGTTGAGAGTAAGATCAATGCGTTTTCTTGTTGATATGTCTGCTAGAACCAGTTTAGTCCTTCTCCTACCTATTGGGTTCACCTTAGCTACAACCTTTGGTTCAGAAATCAAAGGGACTGCCTTAATCATCATATGGCTATTCAGCATAGTATGGCTAGGATTGATATGGATGGTTCATTTTAAAAAAGAAACTGTCACTGGAGAACTATTGAGAAAGTTAGATTTACTCATTAGATACATACTCTCATTATTATTAATTGCTCTAGGAATTTTTTGCCTAACTACCAATAGCATCATACAAAGTGATTGGCTGTCTTGGAAAATTATAATCTTTGGTCTAATTCTTGTTAATGGCATCTGGATAAGAGCTATAGTAGGAAGAATGCGAAAGTCTATTCAATTAGCCCAAGAATCAGACACTAAAACAGAAGGGGAAAAATCAATTAAAAAAGATCAAGCGGTTTTAAATAAAGCTGCCCTACTTATTTGGGTGTTGGTTATACTGATGGCATTTCTAGGTGAGTTGAAGCCCTTATGAAAGATAAATATCTCGGTCCTTATCAATCATTAAGAGAGTATCTTGATGCATTAGAGCATTTTGGCTATATCCTCCATATAGACGACATTAATCAAGATGAGTATGAAGCAACTGCTCTCATGTATCGAATCATTGAAAAACACAATGTCCGTGAAGCACCAGTCTTATTCTTTGACAAGATTTATTCAAAGAACAATGTATTTAAACAATCGTCTGTTGGCAATTTATTTGGTAAATGGGATCTTGAAGCATTAGCAATTGGCATCTTGCCTGATGAATCTTCATCACAACAAAATTATCAGTTAGCATTAGACAAACTTGAGCAGCATATTGATAAAGATGGCAAATGGCCCATCATAAATCCCGTCACCATTGATGCAAGTAAGGCACCATGCAAAGAAAATATTCTCGAAGGAGAGGCAGTAAATCTTTTCAATTTTCCGTTTCTACAGACCAATCCTGCAGATAATGGTTGCTATATCAATACTGGAAGCGTAATTCTAGAAGATGATGAACTGGGAAGAAATGTTGGCACTTATCGTTGCCAAATAAAGAACTCAAAAAGAATAGGAATCAATCCTCAGGTGAATCAAGACGGTTGGAAATTTCTTCAAAAACTAAAAGCACAAGGAAGAGCAGCTGCCCAAGTTGCAATTGTGATAGGCACCGATCCTATTACTTTTTCAATGAGTGGATCAAAAGTAGCTAAATACGGTGAAGATGAATTAGCAATAGCAGGTGGGCTCATGGGTAAAGCCGTGGAAATTATTGAATGTGAGACATCAGCTATCTCTGTGCCTGCTCATTCTGAACTCATCATAGAAGGAGAAATCCCCCTTGATGAAATGGAAGAAGAAGGGCCATTTGGAGAGATGTATGGGTACATCGGTGAACTACAAAGGGAAAACTTCGTGATGAATGTACAAACCATCACGCATAGAAACAACCCTATTATTCCAAATCAATTTACTGGTATTACTCGAGGTTGCTTGACCGCACCCATTGAAGCCAATCTGAACAGAAAGTATCAATCTGAGTTTGATGATTTCATCGGATTACATTACCCACTAGAGTTTCCAGGTTTTTGTTTTGTAAAAATAAAAAAAACAAGCACCAATAAAACCTTTGATATAGGCCGATCCATCTCTACGTCTTTAAAAATTGCAAAAATAACTGTCCTCTTCGATGAAGATGTTGATATTCATAACTTAAATCAGGTTCTTCATGCTTTAGGATCAAGATGGCAACCACAGAGATCATCAGAAATGATTGACAATGCTAATGGATTGAGTGGTGACCCTAGTTCCATGGAAAGAGGTATGGGTAGCAGAATCATCATTGATGCAACCAGAAACGCCACAGAAAGCCAAACTGACAAACCATTTTCAAAAATGAATATTGCATGCCTCAGAGAAGAGTTTCCCGACCTTTTGGAAACTATTGATGAAAAATTTAAGGAAATTATTTAACTGATTCTTTATTGTCTACTTGATCAATGGTTGAAATATAAGACACCACATCTCTCAACATTTGCTCATTAAACATGTAGGCCATGTCCTTCATTAGTTTTCCATATAGGTCGTCTTGATGGTTACCTCTTATGTCCTTTTGAAAATTAATCATTTGCTGATAAAGATACCAATCACTTTGACCTGTTAATCTTGGTGCACCTATGGTCTGATCGCCTTCTCCAAATTCACCGTGACATGAAATACAATGTTCAAATACAAATTTACCTGTCTCTATGTCACCTTTGATGCTTTGGGGCTGTTTATCAACACTGATTGTAGAAATATGTTCTGCGAGTGCTTGAAGTTCATTATCAGATAAACTCATTATGCTTAGGCGCATGCTTTGACCAAAAATATCTTGAGGGTGATTACCTCTAATACCATCTTTATAATTCTTCATCTGACGGTACAAATACCATTGACTTAATCCTGATATTAATGGAGCCTTGAGAGATTCATTCCCTTGAAGCTTATCGCCATGACAAGATTGACATAAAGGTAAAGATTGAAGATTACTTGAGCTGGCATAAACCGAGTTAAAGAAAATAACAATAAATACAAGGCTCAGTAAAACAGTTATTGATCTCATTAATGTTCTGTCACTTCTCTCATTACTCTAAAACCGAAATTGATGTAACGAGTGTCTTTATTTTTTGATTGATCTGATTGAAAACCATAATGATTTGATGACCTTAAATAGATCGGCATATCGTAATATGAGGCGCCCCTTAATATGGGTCTATCACAGTCCCCGTATAATCTTGCTGAACCGTCATTTGGAGCATTTTCATAGGAATTATTCCAACAATCCTCGACCCACTCAGCAACATTACCTAAGATATCGTATATACCAAATGCATTGGGCTTAAAGGAACCTACGGGTGCTGACGTAATAAAACCATCATGACAGTTTGCAACTTTCCAGTTTTCAGGTAACACAATTTTTGTTTGTCTGGCTCGCATTTCTTCCAGAAATGCTTCTGGCGTAATATCAAGATCTGCACCATTTGCAAATGCACATCCCTCTTCACTATCTCCCCAGAAACGAATAGTATCTGTTCCTGCTCTGGCTACATACTCCCACTCAGATTCAGAGAAAAGTCGATAATTGTAACCGGTATTTTCTGACAACCAATTTGCGTATGCTTTTGCATCATTCCAACTCACACAAACCACAGGATGATCATCTGAAATGGGATAACCAGGATCATTCCAATCTAAATTTTTGCCAAGTTGAATGCCATTCTCCGTTGCCCCATAACAACCACCCGACATGTCATAGCTTGTGCTTCGAATAAATTGTTCAAACTCAATTCTTTTGACCTCATGCTGACCGGCAGCAAAAAAATACTCTATACGAACTTGATGTTGTGGTCGCTCATCATCCCTAGATCCTTCAACACTAGATGGCGAACCCATGATGTATTCTCCTGGTTCTATAATAATCATTTGTGGGCAATACTCACAATCCTTGATCAACTTTGACGTATCAATTTCGTGGGCATTTATATTCAAGGCTATGAATGATAAGCAGAGCAGAAGTGCTATTATTTGAAAAAACTGATACCCCCTACTCAATGCAATTCTCAATCGGTGATGTAATCAATTAAATCTTGATAACTGACTGGTTCTTTATCATGAGAACCCAATAGAGGCCCTCTGGGAATATTAAATTTCATTATGGTTTCATTCAATGATATGGCTGAATGATATGGTACAACATTGGGTCCTCTTTTTGTTCCTGATCTTTTGTCCCTAGCGATACCACTAACGTATAGATCGCCTGCATATAGAAAATTTTTATTGCCCACTAAGATAATAACCATATCTTCCACATGCCCATTGAGCACAGGATAGACAACAACCGGTCGATCAGTATCTTCAATTGTATAGAACTCTTCACTTGGGACACCGATGACCGTTGCTGACCCTCTTTCAAATTCTCTATCAAGCGCATCAATAACCACAGATGATTTTGGTCGATTAATTTGAGCACGGTAAAAATCTACTGCTGTCTGATGTGCAACCAGAGCTGCGCCTTCAGCGACATAGGGTCGAATGCCTGCACCATGATCATTATGATGATGTGTAGGAATTATATGAGTAATGGGCTTACCGGGTATGTTTTGTTGTATCCATTTAATAATCTCTTCGCCCTTTAAGTCATTCATCCCAGGTTCTACTACTACTATTCCATTCTCTTGCTCAACAACCATCGTGTAGATCCCATCGATAGGTAGAGCAGAAAGATAATGAACTCCGTCATCTAATTCGAATGCATTAAGTTCGGGTCTGTAGGCAACTGATAAGGTAAACATCCTCATTGTTTGGCTTACTTCCCAGCCTCTTTTAGCTGAGACCTCATCATGAACATATGTTAGCTGTTTGGGAGGATTGAAGTAATCAGACGAATAATCTGGATTGAGTTCTATGCTTTTACGCCTGATTTCCCATCTTGGTGCACCGCCTTGCGACATTCTCACGGTCATAGGGAAAGGAATTTTATTGTCCATGTTCCAATCATCAAATTTTACCTCAATTTCAATATCGCCATAGACAACATCCCATTCCATGGTGCTTAACTTTTCTATTAAGCCTGTTTTTTTATTAACGAAAAAAGTTATGGGATAAACTTTATCCCTTAAACTAAATTGATCAAATTTTTCTTCATCGATTAGGGTGCTACTCTTCCAATCATTAAACCACTCAGGGTTGATGATTGTTTTATTGATCATCTTTGGATAGAAAATCTTCTTGCTGGCTTCATTCTCCCACTCTTGAGTCGCTATGAGTGTTCTTAGGCCTGTTTGACGAATACGATCTATAGTGACGGGCATAACTTCATCTTGATGGTATCTCCAACCTCGCTCAGTATTTGTTTGAATTTTTTGGTCTAACAATAAGCTGGGATCATTCAAGACTTCTTTGATTAATAGATGTGGATTAAGAAGCCGTTCTGTTTTTATATTAGCCGCCGCTTTATCAGGAGAGAGAACTTTGTCTCTTTCTTTAACTATACCCATTGCATCATCCTCACTGAGATAACCTGCATCTCCAAGCAGTAAGGTGTTAATTTCTCTGGTTAAGTAACCTCCCTCCCTAGCCGCAAGAGTTGTGATTAAATCTATCCTAATGGATTTATTATTAAGCTTATGAGAAACAATTGTGGAAGGTGCGGCTAATAACATCATCCCTTTTCCAGGTTCAGCTCCTTGACCCATAATGTATTCGTCTCTTTCGCTAGCTATCTTATAGCCTTCCAGTTGACTCAAAGCCAAAGCTCCACCTAAACCAGATATGGCTTTCTCTAATGCTTCATTATTATTCTGTTCAGTTGAGTAAACAAAAGTGCTTTTTGAAACAAAACATAAAATTAAAACTATATGAAAGGCTTTGGATTTCATTCGTACCCCTTTAGATTATTTTCTTGAATTCTATACTATTTATCATTTGATTAATAAGCAATAAGCTTGTAGATTTTTTTATAAAGATTAATCTTTAATAAATTACTCTAGAGTATAAAGTAATAAACAAAAATTATGATTCATAGTGGTTTTTTTATTTGGTTGGGAAACAAGGTTAAACACTCCTTAAAGTTTAGCTTTATTTTCATTCTATTTTTCTCTAATGGCTTTGCAAAGTCTAATGAAAAAATTTTAGTTATTGGTGGAACAGGACGGGTCGGCTCTGAGATAGTGAAAGTATTACATGATGATTATAGGGATATAACCGTTTTAAGTAGATCTGATTCCAATCACAAAAGGCTAAAAGGCCTTAATATTAAATACCTCAAAGGCAATGTTTTATTAGAAGAAGATATAAAACAAGTCTTCGCTGATGTCTCTTATGATGTTGTAATCAATGCAATTGCTAAAGTCGGAGAAAGTCAAAATCCGCATGCCATAGGACAACGGAATCTAAGTAAGTGGTCAAAGATAAATGGTGTACAACATTTCATTTTGATCGGATCAGTTGGGGCTGGCCCAGATCCTGAACACAGTATGTGGAAAGATATATTGATAGCCAAAGGTGAGGCAGAGCATTCTTTAATTAATAGCGGTCTTAATTACACAATTATTAAAACAGGTATTATTGTTTATGATGATACACCAGCAACTAATAAAGCATTTTTAAGCGACAACATAGATGTTGTAGGAAAAGTTACTAGAAAAGATTTAGCTTTATTGACCGTCAATTGTATTTTAAAAGATAGTTGCACTAACCGTATTCTGAATGCAATGGATGGTTCTTTAGGAATGACATCAAACTAGAATGGTCTTAAAAAGAAGAGAAATTTTAAAAGCAGCAGTTCTTGGCTCTAGCTCAATTGCTTTATCCGCTGCATCCCTTCAAAAAACTGCAGCTAATACAAATACAGAGCCTGCTGATATTCTGATCGTTGGAGCCGGAAATGCAGGAATACCTGCAGCAATTGAAGCAGCTGATCTTGGTGCAAAAGTAATTCTTATAGAGAAAAATAATTTTATCGGAGGAATGTTAATTGTCTCAGGCGGTCATATCAGTGGAGCTAATGCCAAAATGCAAATGAGAAAAAATATTAAAGATTCATACGAAAAACATTATCAAGATGCTATGAAGATTGGAAAATACCAAGCCAACTCAGAATTGCTGTCTATTGCTACAGAAAATGCTGCTTCTATGATTGATTGGTTAGAAGAGATTGGAGTTGAGTTTACAGAAGACTCACCAATGCTGGAGGATGATCATGATCATTACTCAGTTCCTAGAACATATGTTGGAAAAGATCTTGGGCGCTCACTGCTAAGGCCTTTGAACAAAGAACTCAGTAAAAGAATTAAAAAAGGCAATCTTCAAGTATTACTGGATACTAAAGCTTTAAATCTTATTCAAAATGAAGACAAAGAAATCTTAGGTGTTAGGGTGCAAAATAAATCTGGCAACGGTGAAATATATGCAAAAACTGTCATCCTCACTACTGGTGGATATGGTGCTAGTAAATCAATGAAAAAAAAATACAATCCAAAAGTAATGTCTGCCAAGTGGGTTGGTTTACCTCATGCAACTGGCGATGGAATCAATATGGCAAAGAAAATAAATACAAAATTAGTGAACATGGATCATTTGGTTGTGTTTCCTGGAACAATTTTTGATTTTAAAGGAACACCTACTGAGATATCAACAAGATTACAATTCCCACCTAAACATTTTACCAAGAGTATTTGGATTAATAGCAAAGGCACTCGATTTATTAATGAGCATGGAAGTCCTGACGAAAGAGAGGTGGCCTTTTTAAATCAAGATCCACTTTTGTTTTATGTGATATTTGATGATTCAATGAGGAAAACAAGCACTACCTTAGATATCAGGAATTGGGATAAAACAAAGCTAGATGATGAAATTTCGAAGGGTCAAATAATCACATCTGCAAAAACCATAGAAGAGCTTGCAAGAAAAATTAATGTCTCTAATAAGCAATTACAACTGACCGTTAATGAATACAATAAAAGTGTCAAAAATAATGAAACAGACCCATTCGGAAGAAACAGAGAACGAGTGCCAATAACATCAGGGCCATTTTATGCGTTCACTGTTGGCGGAAGTATTTTAACCACTCATGGTGGAATTTCAGTTAACCACTCTATGGAAGTTGCTGATAATGGAAATCAAGTGATACCTGGGCTTTATGCTGCTGGTGAAGTTCTTGGTAATGGCCAATTAATGGGTCACGGAGTAGTTGGAGGAATGAGTGTTGGTCCTGCTATTACTTTTGGACGGATGGCGGCGAGAGCGGCTCATAGATTTGCTCAATGTCTTTGTCTAGAATGATATTCATCTCAGGAGGAGATTATGAAACAAAAACGAATTAGAAAAATTGTATACCAGTGGTTTCAATTCGGTGTTCTACTGACTAGTTTGACCATTAATCAGACTATCTTTGCCCAAGAAACAGTATGGGAAAGCATTGAAATAATTAATGTTAATCAAGTACCTTGGGATGATCGATTCAGAATGGGCAAAGCTGGTTCAACTAATGGAAAACTCTTATTTTTTAACCCAGAAGGCGGGACTCTTTTATATGTGCAATTCAATCCTGGATGGGATGCAGATGGTGCTGAAGCTCATTATCATACTTTCCATGAATGGGGATATGTTTTGGATGGTAGCTTTCCCCTATATGAGTTTGTAAGCCCTAAACAAAAGAAAGGGACTTTAGTGCAAATGAAAGAAGGAACTTTTATGGACCGACCAGCCTTCAGTATCCATGGTAATAGATCTTCTGCTATGAAAAGACAGCTAATCACGCCTGGATCCACTCAATTAATTTTTTATGAGTCGGGTAAAACGATTTCACTAAATAAAAAGAACAAATCATACAGTGATGAATGGGAGAACGTTGAAGAGTTTTTCTCTGCAAACTTTCAGCATACTCCTGATACCAATATTATGGAGTGGGAAGTAGATGAAGATCTTCCAGGCACCATGGTTAAATGGTTAAGTGATCATACCAATATGGGATTTACTGCAAAACTTCGATATGCGCCTGCTGGTTGGAAATATGAATCTCCAACAAAAATGAGTTACAACAAGGATGGTTATCGATTTATATACGTTTTATCTGGTGATATGAGAATTGAAAAAAGTCCAAGTAACAACGAAGAACTATTAGCAAAAAAAGATTATCTAATAGTTCAAAAACCAAATAGCCTTTGGTCCTGGGGTTCATCAGAATTTACTGATCAGGGAGTTATGTGGCTGGACATTGAATACGGAAAAGGCACTATTATTGGACAAAGCCCTATTATTCGGTCATTCATTAATAGTAACCAATAGTTTTCTTGTTTATCAATTGATAAATAAGTATTATAGAACCAAATTAGAAGTGAATTTATGAAAAGAAGAGACTTTATTACTAATTCAAGCATGGCGGTTTCAGCTATGCTTTTCCCCGCATGGAG
>MDSV01079854.1_pt1 | contig 12337 bp, 11 predicted proteins | sample 810851 | NCBI WGS metagenome assembly MDSV01 (sample SAMN05326640, study PRJNA326480) | marine metagenome | isolation source: seawater | place: Atlantic Ocean: North East | collected 2012
AAAATGTATGCGATTCCAGATAACAGTCGGGTTGACCCTCAAATCCAAGAATTGCAACTTAACCTAGAAAAAATTGAAAAGGGGGGCTATGACCATTTTATGCTCAAAGAGATTTATGAGCAACCGGATGCGATTATTGATACTTTTCGCGGAAGACTTCACAGGGACCAACAACATGTTTTGTTGTCTGGCTTGGAAGAGCACAAAGAGGTATTTCAAAACACCAAACGAATTATCATCATTGCTTGTGGCACCTCGTGGCATGCGGGTCTTGTCGGCGAATATTTGTTTGAAGACGCAGCACGAATACCTGTTGAAGTGGAATACGCTTCGGAGTTTCGTTATCGCAATCCCGTAATTACTAAAGAAGATGTTGTCATTGCGATTTCCCAATCTGGTGAAACAGCAGACACCTTAGCAGCGATCAAGCTGGCCAAAGAATCGGGAGCTTTTGTCTTTGGAATTTGTAATGTGGTGGGAAGCTCGATTGCACGTGCTGCCGATACGGGTGCTTATACCCATGCAGGCCCAGAAATTGGGGTAGCATCGACCAAGGCCTTTACCACACAAATTACCTTGTTGATGTTGATTGGATTGCGTTTGGGGCAATTGCGTGGAACATTATCAGCTGAAGAGTTTAATCGTGTTGCCGAGGAATTGGAAACCCTTCCCAAAGCCGTACAAACCGTATTGAAAAGCGAAAAAGAGATTGAGCAGATCGCAAAAAATTACAAAGATGCTGCCAACTTTTTGTATTTGGGCCGCGGATATAACTTCCCAGTAGCTTTAGAAGGTGCGCTGAAGCTTAAAGAAATTTCTTATATCCACGCTGAGGGCTATCCAGCTGCGGAAATGAAACATGGACCCATTGCGCTTATCGACAAAAACATGCCTGTGGTGGTGATTGCCACCAACAAAGGACACTATGAAAAAGTAGTGAGTAATATCCAAGAAATTAAATCCAGAGACGGGAAAATCATTGCCGTTGTCACCAATGGCGATAAGTCAGTTAAAGCACTTGCTGATCATGTGATTGAAATTCCAGAAGTGACCGAATCACTGACGCCCATTTTGGCATCTGTTCCTTTACAGTTGTTGGCCTATCATATCGCTGTGATGCGGGGTTGTAATGTGGACCAACCCAGGAACTTAGCAAAATCCGTAACGGTGGAATAATGAAGAAAAAGGGAATCATCGTATCTGGCTATTTTAATCCTTTTCACAAAGGGCACTTAGAGTATTTTAATAACGCTAAAGCACTTTGCGATAAGTTGTTTGTGATTGTGAATAATGACTATCAAAGGGAACTCAAGGGGAGCAAGCCCTTTCAAGACGAGCATGAGCGACTGTTGATTGTCAGCAATATCAAAGCAGTTGACAAAGCTATTTTGTCGATTGATAAAGACCGCACGGTTTGTGAGAGTATTCGCTTGTTGGCGAATCAGTACGGAGCAGGTTATAAATTGGCTTTTGCCAATGGTGGCGATCAAAACAATGACACCACTCCCGAAATCCCGGTTTGTAAGGAGCTGGGGGTTACACTAATTGACGGACTGGGAGATAAGATACAGAGTAGTAGTTGGATTCTTGGAAAGTAAAGAACAGACCTTTATTTTAGAAATGTGGAAACTAGGCAGGAAAAAAAAAACTTGTTTATTGATATTATTTTCCCTGTAGTTGAAAAGGGATTTAAGATTACAGTTGGGATTGTAATTGTCGGGCTTATTGCCAAGCATTTAGGACCAAGTGAATACGGAAAATATGTTTATTACTATTCAATTATTGGCCTCTTGGGCCCCATTTCTAGTTTAGGAATAGAAAGCTACACAGTAAAGTTTTTAGTTGAAAAAAAATACAGTGAAAAACAAATTATTGGCTCGGCTTTTTTAATTAGGATGATTTCTAGCATAGTTATAATTTTACTTTCCTACATAACACTTCATTTATTAAATTTTGAAAACATTGATTTACATTTATTAATTATTTCAATAACATTTTTGTATTCCTTTCACTACGGAAACTACTTTTTCCAAAGCTTAAATAAAAATAAACATACAGCCGTTGTTAACTTTACATCATTTATTTTAATAAGCCTAATTAGAGTTCTTTTTGTTGTTTACCAATTTGATTTTAAAAGCTTTGTTTATTTAGTATTATTAGAAAATGTTTTTTTAGCAGCGTTTTTTATCCTAACTACAAAAATAAAAGGAGGTATAGGTTTATTTAGCTTAAAATACGACTGGAACATAATTAAAGATTTGACAATAAACTCTTTACCTCTAGGGTTAAGCCTAATTTCAGTTATGATATATATGAAAATTGATAGGTTTATGATTATAGGTATTCTTGACGACAAATCATTAGCAAGTTATGATGCAGCAGCAAGAATTTCAGAAACATCGTATTTTATTGCTGCGTTTATATCACAAACTTTTTTTCCGATAATTATTAGGTCACACAGCAAATCTAATTCAGAATTTAAAGCAGCTTGTACAGCACTTTTTTCAATATTGATTTACACCGGAATAATTATAGGGTTGACACTATTTTTTTTCAGTAAGTTTTTGATATTAATAGTATATGGTTCTGAATACTTTGATGCAATAAGTGTTTTAAAAATATTCTCTTTCAACCTATTTTTTGCATATCTAAATTATGGAAACATTAAGTGGTTTATTGCAACAAACAGACAAATGCAAGCCTTTTATAGATCACTTCTAACAATGATTTTAAATATTGTAGGAAACGTTATATTAATACCCGCTTTTGGAATAGATGGCGCCGCTTATGCTACATGTATTTCATATATAGTGGGCCTTTTTTTAAGTATGTATTTTTCTAAAGCATCTAGAGAAAATTTTATTCTTTCCATAGAAAGCTTTAATCCATTAGTTGCAATTAGAGGTTTAAAGCAATTGGCACAAAACAATTAAACCTATAAAATGCAATCAGCTTTGGCGTTACGTAAAGCCTTTAAGGCATTCATTATTACAATTCCCTTTGATTCTTTTCCGATAATAGGAACATCTGTTTACAGACCCCTTTCAGTTATTCCATTAATAGCTATATTCCTAGTTTCTGTTCATACCAAAAAAACAATCAGCTTAAAAAAAACTACAGCAATTGTCTTTTTAATAGCCTTGTCAACTACATTTATTAAGTCTTTTTCATTCAATGATTATGGTGGAGCAATAAAGTTTACAGTTGAGGTTGTTTTTATTTTGATTTCCATTATCTCAATACAATATACTTTTAGGTATTACGACAGTAGGAATCTTTTTTTTTCAGACCTTAGAAAAGCATCAACAATTTCAATTATAACAATTTTTATAATCTCTTACATTCAGCTTTTTTCAAGGTTTTTACCAACACTTCAGCCTTTCGCCGAGTTTATTAATTCAATAGTTTCATATAGATATGATATTTCTAGAGTTCAGTTTTTGTCGGGCGAACCATCAATGGGTGTACGAATGCTTGTTTTTATGTTGTGTTTAAACTTTATTTCAAACAATGGTAGAGTGCCAAAGTTGTTTTTATTCCTCTCCTCAATATTAATTTTATTTTCGGGGTCTACGTTTGGGATATTATTTGTCCTTTTGTTTGTAGCGATTTATCTTGTTCTTACAATAAACAACACATATAGACTGTTTAAAAACACCATAGTTTTTTTATTGTTTTCAACAATTTTAATCTTTATAACTTTAAACATTTCACCTTATTTATCACCATATGCACAAAGTAAAATTTCAAAAATTTTTGAAATTACAGAATCATTAAACGTGACCACGATTGTTTCAATATCTAAATTCGACGGCTCATTATTTTTGAGATTGTTTAACCCGATTATTGGGCTTATGATTTTTTGGGATAATTTTTTACTAGGAGTAGGTGGTGAGAACTTCTCAATTTTATATATGGATTATGTACAAAAATATTTTCCGTATGCCTCAAAGCACGACACAATTTTTAATCACTACAAGTATGGATTAGATATTACACCAAAATCGTTTTATTCTAAAATCTTATCTGAGTTTGGTGTAATTGGGGCGTTGGTCTTTTTAAATTACGCAATTAAAGCTTTTAATGAGTCAAAAAAAGATAAAATATTTAAACTCCTTTTCGCATTTTTAATTGCTCTTATGATTAATTACGACAGTTATATTTACCTGCCCTTAATTTTTGGGTATTTGCTTTTAGTTAATAATAACAAGATCGGGGAAATGAGCAAACAAAGGGCCTCCTAATTTTTTACAGGCTTAAAACCAGCAACCCAATTATGAACAAATACCTTTTCAAAGTACTCTCAAAACTTAGAAACCCGAACCTTTGGACTGTTTATAAGGAGTTAAAACAGAACGAAAACTTAACAAAAGAACAGTTGTTAGAGCTACAGTACAATAAACTGAGAGACATTTTAATTTTTTCTTATAATTATTCTCCTTATTGGAAAAAGATTTTTGATAAACACAATATAGTAATTACGGAAGACGACCCCTTCGGGGTTTTAAAAAAAATACCGCTAACCGATAAGGACACTTTGATTTCGAACAATTCAGAAATTCATACACAATACAAGTTTAACAAAACTTTCAAAGCAAAAACATCTGGCACTACAGGGGCGTCATTAAGTTTTTATAGGAATGAACTTTGGGACTCTTATAATAGGGCATCTATATTTAGAGGCTATTCTTGGCATAGTGTTAACCCATCAGAATTTAATTTCTATTTTTGGGGACTCAACTTAAGTTTAAAAAAAAGATTAATAATATGGGTTCAGGACTTACTTCAAAATAGAAGAAGAATTTTTTCCTATCATAAAAAGGATTTTGAATCATTGCTAAAACACAACCCTTTCCTTAGTTATATTGAGGGGTATTCGTCTTCTATATATGAACTTGCTAAGTATGCTGTAGCTAACAACAAGGTCTCGACATTTCCAAATTTGAAGCTAGTTAAGGGCACTTCGGAAACAATTTTACCGCACTATAAGAAAATGATTAAAAAAGCTTTTGGACTTGGTTTCGCGAATGAATATGGTTCAGCAGAAGCCGGAATAATTGGATTTTCTTGCCCTCACGACAATATGCACGTAAATTCAGAAAGCGTTATTATTGAAGAAATTGATGGCGAAGCTATTGTAACGAACCTTAACTCTAAATCATTCCCAATTTTAAAGTATCGACAAGGTGATATTGTTGAAATAGACTTCAAAGCGAACTGTCCTTGTGGCTTACCCCACCCGATAATTAAGTCGGTTAAAGGCAGAGTAGGAGAATTAATTTACGGAAAAAACTCAACCTACCCCAGTTTATTATTGTATAATGTGTTTAAGAACATTAATGAAAAGTATGATATGAGTATAAGTTATCAGGCAATTCAAAAACTTAAAGGGCAACTCTTAGTGAAAATTGATCAGAATCCAACTGAATTTTTGAACAAAATAATTGACGCCGAATTTAAAAAATATACCAAAACCGACTTGATAATTGAAATAACTCGATTGAAGTTTAAAGTAAAATCATCAAAATTTAGAGACTTCGTAAGCGAACTATGAAGCCAATAGTATCGATAATAACACCTTGTTATAATTCAGAAAAATTTATTTCTGAAACAATAATGTCTATACAGAAACAGACCTTTGAGGATTGGGAATTAATTATCACGGATGATTGTTCAACAGACTCTTCCGTTGATCTCATAAATAGTTTTGCCAGTGCAGACAACAGAATAAAGCTTTACTGTTTAAACACCAACCAGGGCCCCGGGGTCGCAAGAAACAACTCTATTAATAAGTCTAATGGCAGATATATTGCATTTTGTGACTCTGACGACCAGTGGAAACCAACTAAGCTCAAAAAGCAACTTGAGTTCATGAAAACTCACAAGCTCGCGTTCACCTACGCGTCATATGAAATAATTAACGAAGACGGGAAATTAATTGGAAAAGTTTCATCACCACCAAACCTTCGCTTCAAAGATATGCTACGTAATAACTATGTAGGGTGTTTAACTGCAATTTATGACAGCAACATCATTGGAAAACATTTAATGTCAGAGATTAGAAAACGCCAAGACTGGGCCTTGTGGTTAAATATTTTTAAAAAAATTAAGCAAACCAAAGGAATGAATGAAAAACTTGCTATTTACAGATACAGATCTAACTCTATCTCAAGCAACAAGATTCAAATGATTAAACACAATTGGATTGTTTATAATAAAGAACTTAATTTTAATAAATTAAGCTCTTTTTTCCTTTTAATTAATTTCATTTTTTTTTATGTCAAAAAAAAGATTAAAAAATAAAGTTTTAATAATTGGTGGTTCTGGTTTTGTGGGGTCGAATTTAATCTCAGAAATTGGAAAACAAGGTTGTTTAAACCTGGATAAAAAACCGTCACCTTTTTTTAACGAAATAACAGAAATTGGAGATATTCAAAAAAAAGATGAGATTCTAATTGACCCCAATTGCAGGACCGTGGTTCTTTTGGCCGCAGAGCACCGAGATGACATTTCCCCAGACTCCATTTACTATGACGTTAATGTCAAAGGAACAAAAAACGTTTTAGAAAAAATGGACGAAGCAAGGGTAAAAAACCTAATTTTCACTAGTTCAGTAGCTATATACGGCCTTAATAAAAACAACCCCAACGAAGAAGACAATGAGGACCCTTTTAACCATTATGGAAAAAGCAAATGGCAAGCAGAACAATTAATCAAAAAATGGTATAATACAAACCCGATTGGAAAATCTGTTACAATTATCAGGCCTACAGTAATTTTTGGAGAGCATAATCGTGGAAATGTATATAATCTTTTAAAGCAAATAAGTTCAGGGAGGTTTCTAATGATAGGTAGTGGACAAAACAAAAAATCTATGGCTTATGTGGGCAATGTAGCCGCCTTTATCACTCATCGATTAGAAAAACAGGAACTAGGTTACCACATTTTTAATTATGCTGACAAACCTGATTTAAATATGCTAGAATTAGTATCAATAATTGAAAAAAAGTCAAACGTGCTAGTCCCAAAAATTAGAATACCGTATTGGTTGGGCATGTTGGGGGGCTATAGTTTTGATATTATGTCAAAGCTTTCGGGCAAAAAGTTATCTGTATCATCTATGCGTGTAAAAAAGTTTTGTGCTAGAACACAATTTGATGCAGAAAAGGCGCATGAATTTTTTAGCGAACCGTTTACTTTAGAGCAGGGGCTTAATAAAACACTTGACCATGAGTTTATCAACCCTAAAAACGATAATATTTCATAGGGAGTAAAAAACACTAACTTCTACAAATATTTGGTTTTGTTAGTCTTAGACAGGCTTTCCTTGTAAATCCAAACCCCCCACATAACAAACAAATATGAATCTGCCAACAGAGAGCCACTTCCAAGAGCTACAAGTAGCGGAATAGCATATTTCCAGCTAGGAATCCACTTAATAAAAAAGTAAGAAAAGACCACAAACCCAACAAGTCCATAAAACACAAAAACATCAAAGGCTAGCATTTCTATTTTCAAATCTTCAAATCGAATTTGCCCCCCTAAGAACCAATGAAAAAGATTATATTTTGTTTTTATAATATGATAAAACATAACTAAACTTTCATTTCTTAAAGAAAACAATACACCCCAAGCGCCATGATTTATATAAACTGAATTCCAAAAAGGATTCAAAGCCACCACTTCGTTTAGCCACCAAGGCAAGGTGCCTAGAAGCACACCCACAAAACCAGCAATGTAAAGCCTGATTTTATTTGATTTAATTAACACTAAATAAATGATTAGTGCTAAAGACAACAACCCTGACTTTGTTCCCAAAAAAAGTAAAGACACTGTTAGTAACGCAAATACTCTCCACGAAACCTTAGGTTTTGATAGCTCCTCAATTAAAATTATGGAGGATAAAACAACACTGTGGTCTCTTAACAAAAAACCAGAATATCCCCACCTACCACTTTTAGGGTAACTCTCAAAAAAGGATATGTCAAAAATTAGCCCAATACAAATGCAAACAGCATTTGCTAGAACAACGATTTTTATAAATTTAATTAATAGCTCTGTAGGATAGGTTGATCTGTTAATTGCTTGCCAGACCCCCAAAAAGAGTATTGGAAATGTAATTCTTGCGTTTATGAAAGCCTGCCCCGAAAGCAATGAACTAGTTAAATTATATTCAGAGTAGTTATCAATAATAAAATTTATTTCATGGGATATTGAAATGCACACAATCACTATCCAAGAGTTAAAAAATATTTTTGGAATTTTATTTTTTAGGAAACACATGGAAAAAAAACAGCTTAAATAAGTAAGCCCGTATAATATTGCAATTAAAACCCTTGAAAACACCCACTCATTTTCAACATTTTGGACAAAAATTTTAATAAAGCCATGTCGAAAAACCATATGAACTGTTAGTGCAATCAAAACACCAAAATAAAACCTCCCGCTGTCAAACACATTTACTTTGGCACTATGGATCAATCGTTGTAGCATAAAATGTTTAACTAATTCAACTATTTATTGTTTTTCAGGACAATTTTTTTGGGTCTAATCACGGGAGAGTTCGCACCACCCCACGCCAAAACCGTTTGGTTCGGAAACAACCGCTTTGCCAAATCCAACCACGCCATTACGTCATTGCCACAATAATGTGAAATGCCTTTTGCGAGTCGTTGGTTAGCAATTCCAGTTAGCAAATGGGCAGCCAAATCTTCTGCACGTGTCGGACAACCCTGTTGGTCTGCGGTAACGCGTAATGTTTTTCCAGCATCGAGCTGGGCTTGTAGCTTGGAGTAAAAGTTATTCCCATATTGAGAATACAACCAAGATGTGCGCACAATCGAATGGGTACCGCCAACGGCCTGTATGGCCTGTTCACCAGCCAGCTTACTTGCGCCGTAGATGTTCAGCGGCTTGGGTGTGTCGGCTTGGGTGTAGGGTCTGTCCAAAGTACCGTCAAACACATAATCTGTCGATATATGAATCAACCAGCACTGTTGTTGCTTACAGACTTTGGCAAGGGTTTCAACCGCCGTGGCATTAATCGCATAGGCGAGTGCTTTGTTGGTCTCTGCACCATCTACATCAGTATAGGCAGCAGCATTGATACAGACATCAAAGGACTGTGTGGCAAACACTTCTTTTATCGCTTCGGTATTGGTAATATCAAGCGTGTTTTTATCTACAAAAACAAACGCAAGATTAGAATCTTTTGTAGCCCCTTGTAAGGCCAGCCCCAACTGCCCATTTGCACCAGTGACGAGTACCCGCTTCATGGGTTGAGGTGTTTTAAAAAGGGGAGTTTTTGATCTTTGTCAGATAGTTTGGGATTGTTCACTTGCCAGTCAATGCCCAAGTCAGGGTCATCAAAGCGAATGCCACTTTCGGCTTTTGAGTTGTAGGGCGCGTCAACCTTATACTGTACAATAGCGGATTTACTTATTACGCTATACCCGTGGGCAAAGCCTCTTGGTAAAAACAATTGGGTTTGCTTGTCTGCAGAAAGCTCCACACCAAACCATTCTCCATAACTTGGAGAGTCTGCGCGGAGGTCAACGGCTACATCATAGATACGTCCTTGCACGACCCGAATCAGTTTGGCCTGTCCATGCGGGTCGTTTTGCAGATGTAAGCCCCGAACAACACCGTGCTGAGAAACCACTTCATTGTCTTGGATAAAATCGATTGAAAGGCCTGTTTGTTCTGCAAAAACAACTTTTTGAAAACTCTCGACAAATTGTCCGCGTGAATCCGCACGTACCTTGGGCGTGAGCAACCAACTTCCTGTGATGGGTCCTGGCTTACTGTTCATCAATCCACTGATTTAGATATTTGCTATATTCAGCTTCCTTATAGGATGAGGCGAGTGCTTTGAGTTGAGGAAGATCGATTAGTCCTTGTTTGTGCGCTGACAGTTCTGGAGAACCCACCAACACCCCTTGTCGACTTTGAATGGCTTCTACAAAAGCATGGGCTTTGGATAAGCTTTGTACAGTTCCAGTATCCAGCCAAGCGGTGCCTTGTTCCAAGATCGAAACACGCAAGCAATCTTCTTTCCAATAGGCATTATGAATGTCTGTGATTTCAAGTTCGCCTCTTGCACTAGGTTTGACTTGCTTTGCTTTTTTTACTACAGTATGATCAAAGAAATAAAGACCAGGAATGGCGATGTTGGATTTTGGATTTTTAGGTTTTTCTTCAATGGACTTAACGTTTCCCTCAGCATCGAGCTCCACGATCCCATAACGTTCAGGGTTTTGTACATGCGTACCAAAAATCAGACCCCCTGTAAAACCACCAGAAGGACTTTGTTTTTGGATGGCACTACCGTAAAACAGATTGTCTCCTAAGATTAAAGCAACCGAGTCTGTTCCAATAAAATCAGCTCCAATCAAAAAGGCCTCTGCGAGCCCGTTTGGTTTTGGCTGAACAGCATAGGAAAACGAACACCCCAACGAACTTCCGTCACCCAAAAGGGCTTGATAGATTTCTTTATCTTTTGGGGTCGTGATGATTAAAACCTCTGAAACCCCAAGAGAAAGCAGCGTGGACAAGGGGTAGTACACCATCGGCTTGTCGTAAACAGGCAATAGCTGCTTACTCACTGTTTTTGTCATCGGGTATAAGCGTGAGCCCGTTCCACCAGCAAGGAGTATTCCTTTCATATTTTATCTAGATAAGCGGCTATGGTTTTTTCAATTCCCGCCTTCCAATTTGTTTTTGGAGACCAGCCCAAAGTTGATTCTAGTTTGCTAGGGTCAATCGCATAGCGAAAGTCATGCCCTGGGCGGTCAGTCACAAAAGTAATCAACTTTTCGGCAGTGCCGAGATCTTGACCAACTCGACGATCATAAGCCCGACAAAGCGACTTGGCCACCTCGAGGTTTGATTGTTCACAACGCCCACCGATAAGGTAAGTCTCACCAATAGCTCCTTCGTGTAAAATGAGATCCATAGCCGAAACATGATCTTCCACGTATAGCCAGTCTCTCACATTTAGTCCGTCTCCATAGATAGGAAGGGATTGGTTTTTTTGTAGACAAGACAACAAGTTGGGAATCAATTTTTCAGTATGTTGATAAGGGCCATAGTTGTTGCTGCAATTGGAGATCACATAGGGCAAGCCATAGGTTTCGCCATAAGCTCGCACCATATGGTCCGCACTTGCTTTAGAAGCCGCATATGGTGACCGGGGTTGATAAGGGCTTTGTTCATTGAACACACCTTCTGTTCCCAAAGAACCATAGACTTCGTCGGTACTGATGTGATAGAATCGATGATTTGTTCCTTTTTTCCAATGCGCACGACAGGCATTGAGCAGGTTCATCGTGCCAACGATATTGGTTTTGGCAAAGGGCACAGGACCTTCAATAGAGCGATCAACATGTGATTCGGCTGCAAGATGAATAATAGCTTCGATTTGATGCGCTGAAAACAGACTGTCAAGTACAGTTGCATCATTGATGTTCCCTTCCACAAACTGATAATTTGAGGCATCTTTTACATCATCCAAACGCGACAAATCGGCGGCATAAGTCAGCGCATCCAGATTTATAAGAGTATAATCGGGATAGCTTTTGACAAGATGCCGAATCATATGAGACCCAATAAATCCCGCTCCGCCTGTTACTAATATGGTCATACGTTCAATAGATAACGAAAGAGTTGCCTCAAAAGTACAAATCATTTTTTGAGCAGGTTGTATGCAATTTTTTACTTTTGCCAGCGTTTAATCATTGTATAACATCAACCACACCCTATTTGGAACTTCTACTCAAGCGAAGTTTTGACGTATTATTTGCCTTGACAGTTCTGTTTTTGGTGATGCCATGGCTCGTACCCGTATTGTGGATATTGAATCTTTTTGTCGGCGGAGGCCCATTGTTTTTTAGGCATCAGCGTGAAGGGAAAGACCGCAAATTGTTTTGTTGTTATAAGTTTAGAACATTTCCCAAAAATGCCGTTCACCCAAAGCCAGGAGATCCGATGACCACCCCAATTCCTTGGTTGAGTACCTTGCTTCGCAACTCGGGTGTCGATGAGCTTCCACAAGTCCTGAATATCATAAAAGGGCAAATGTCTATTGTCGGCCCTCGACCACATCTACCAGAATATAACGCGTATTATCAGAGTGTAGTCGGACAAGAGGAGATGGATAAGCGTCACGATGCTCACCCAGGACTGACAGGACTGGCCCAAATCCGAGGATACCGAGGGGACACACCCAACAGCGCCTCCATTCATAACCGAATCAATAGCGACATTGAATATATCAATAGGCAATCTTTCCTTTTAGACCTTGAAATTATTACCATTTCATTTTGGATGCTGATCCGCG
>MDSV01240381.1_pt1 | contig 12337 bp, 14 predicted proteins | sample 810851 | NCBI WGS metagenome assembly MDSV01 (sample SAMN05326640, study PRJNA326480) | marine metagenome | isolation source: seawater | place: Atlantic Ocean: North East | collected 2012
TGTTGATGCGGATTTTGAAGAAGTAAAAGACGAAAATAAAGAAAAAAGCGCTTAACTGACATCTATTTGTCCAGGTTATATACATGGCTAAAAGAGACTATTACGATGTCCTAGGAGTTAATAAAAGTGCAAACCCACAAGAATTAAAGTCAGCTTACAGAAAACTAGCTATTAAGTATCACCCGGATAAAAATCCAAATGATAAAGTGGCCGAAGAAAAATTTAAAGAAGCCAGTGAAGCATATGGTGTTCTGTCTGATAAATCTAAAAAAGAAAATTATGATAATTTCGGTCACGCAGCCTTTGAAAACGGAGGCGGATCTCAAGGAGGTTTTGGTGGATTTGGAGGATTTAGTAACTCAGACTTTTCAGATATCTTTGAGGATTTTTTTGGAGATTTTGGCGGAAGTGGTAGAAGAAGTTCAAGAAATCGTAACTCAAATAATCGGGGCTCAGATTTAAGATACGACTTATCAATTTCATTAGAGGAAGCATATTCTGGAAAAAAACAAAATATTCAATTCTCAACCTCTGAAAAATGTAACTTATGTAAAGGTAATGGCTCAAAACCTGGTTCAAGTCCAGAAAGATGTTCTTATTGTGGAGGTAACGGTAGAGTACGTTCAAACCAAGGTTTTTTTACTGTTCAACAAACATGCCCTCAATGTGCAGGAAATGGGGAAGAAATTACAAATCCATGCTCAGATTGTAACGGCCAGGGGAATAAACAAATATCAAAAAAATTATCTGTAACTATACCAAAGGGTGTTGACGATGGCACTAGAATTCGACTTGCTGGAAAAGGTGAAGCAGGGACTAGAGGTGGAAGCACTGGAGATTTATATTTATTTATAAATGTTAAATCACATGAACTTTTTAAGAGATCAGACGTAAATTTATTTTTTGAATTTCCCATCTCTATAGCGGACGCTGCATTAGGAACTACCATAGAGATTCCAACTATAGATGGTAAAAAAGCAAAGATTAAGATACCTGACGGAACACAAGATGGAAAGCAGTTTAGACTAAAAGGTAAAGGTATGCCCTTTATGAGAAGAGGTGATTATGGAGATTTATACGTGCAAGTAAAAACAGAGGTTCCCATATATTTAAACCAAGAGCAGAAAGAGCTTCTAGAAAAATTCAGAAAAATTGAAAATGAAAAGTCAAATCCAAGTATTAAAAAATTCTTCCAAAAAGCTAAAGACTTTTGGAAAAGCTAATAAATGGGATTAGAACAAATAGTTCCAGCATTCTTTTTAATCACAATTTTAATTTTAATCCTTCCTGGATTTTTAAAATCTAACTCAGATATAAAACAATTTCTAAAAAATGTTTTTTTTTGGTCTGTAATTGTTGTCACTATTGTGATAATTTCTTACTTTATCATTAAATGAAAACCTTTAAAAAAAATCCTCCTGAATGGATAGAAAGTGAAATATTAAATGAAGTTAGTATTTTTAGAAAACTTTATAAGGAAAGACCTATAAAAGAAAATATTCATGGAATGCGGTTCCAGCATATGTTTGCAACTTATTTCATACTAAAAAAATTAAATCCAAGTTTTGTTATTGAGTCTGGAGTTTTTAAAGGTCAATCTACATGGTTAATTGAAAATACGTTACCAGATAGTCAAATTTTATCTATAGATATTGACCTAAGTCAAAGAGAATATATTTCCAAAAAAACTAAATATTCAAACATAGATTTTAAAAATCATAATTTTTCAAATATTCCAGAAGACACTCTAGTTTTTTTTGATGATCACGTAAATCATTATGAAAGATTACAACAAGCTAATTTTTTTAATATTAAAAATATTATTCTAGAAGATAACTATCCCTCAGGTACAGGGGATTTTTATACTCTTAAACATGCATATGACAAAAAAGGATTTAATCATAACTACACTAAGTTAGGTCTAGGTAAGACTTTTTATATTTTTACATGTGAATTTCTAAAAAAATTTTTTTTTAAAAATTATATTTTTCAAATTGAAAAAGTTAAATTTCGTCTAAGGGATTATCCACCAAATGAAAATGATTTTAAAAATATTGAAAAAAATATAAAAACGTACTTTGAATTTCCAAATCTATCAGATATGATTGATAATAATTTCGAACTTTCAAAAGAGGAATTAAACTCTTATAATCATTTAACTTATATTGAGCTTTATTAAAATATGAAAAAAATAAATATATCTATTACAGGGTGTTTGGGGCGTATGGGTCAACAAATTATAAAGTCATCAAAATCAAATAAAAGATTCAAAATAAGTAGTCTTACTGAAAATAAAAAAATAAATAAAAAAATTTTTGGAATTCAGCCTAAATTAAATTCGGAAGTAGCATTCAAGAAAACGGACGTAATCATAGATTTTACAATACCAAAATGTACTTTGGAAATTTTGAAAATAGCATCAAATTTAAAAAAAAAAGTAGTAATCGGCACAACAGGTTTTACAAAAAAAGAAGAAGACTTGATTATAAAATTTTCTAAAAAAATTCCTATTCTTAAAGCAGGTAATATGAGTCTTGGGATCAATCTTTTAATGTATTTGACTGAAATTACATCTAGTTCTTTAGGAAATAATTTTCTTACTAAAATTAAAGAAATTCATCACAAGCATAAAAAAGATTATCCCTCAGGAACAGCGTTAATGCTTGGTAGGGGTGTGGCAGTAGGGAAAAATAAAAATTTTAATAACTTAATAGGTAAAAAATATCTTAATAAAAAGACTTTTCCTTACTCAAATAAAATTAATTTTAACTCTTTTAGGAAAGGAGAAATTATTGGAGAACATGAGGTTAAGTTTTCAAGTGGTAAAGAAATTATTACTTTAAATCATGAAGCTTTTGATAGATCTCTTTACTCTGAAGGAGCTTTATCTGCTGCAATATGGTTAATGAATAAAAAGCCTGGTCTTTATTCTATGAGAGATCTGATTAATTTCAAATAATGAATGAGATCAAACGGGCAAAGATTATTTTAAAAATTTTAAATAAAATATATCCTAAAATTAATGTGCCTTTAAATAGTAGAAATACCTTTACTTTATTAATTTCTGTTCTTCTTTCAGCTCAGTGCACTGACGTAAATGTAAATAATGTTACTAAGAATATCTATCCAAAATATTTTAAACCTGATCATTTTAAAAAATTAGGTGTAAAAAGAATTGAAAAACTGATAAAAAAAATTGGTATTTTTAGAGTAAAATCAAAAAGTATTTATAATCTTTCAAAAATTTTAATTGTGGAGCATGGTGGTAGAGTTCCTCAAACATTTGAAGAATTAGAAAAACTCCCTGGTGTTGGCCATAAAACAGCAAGTGTAGTGATGTCTCAAGGATTCGGTCACCCTGCTTTTCCAATAGATACCCACATACATAGATTAGCTCAAAGATGGGGTCTAACTAGTGGAAAAAATGTTACTCAAACTGAAAAAGATTTGAAAAGATTATTCCCAAAAAAAAATTGGAATAAACTTCATCTACAGATAATTTATTATGGAAGACAATATTGTAAAGCAAGAGATTGTTATGGATTAACTTGTAAAATTTGTACTACTTGTTATCCTAATAGAAAAAAACCTGTGAAAACCATAAAAGCTTAATATGAAAATTTTAGGAATAGGAAATGCAATTATTGACGTAATTTGTAAGGTTGATGATAATTTTATTTTAGAAAATAATTTATCTAAAGGCAACATGAAATTAATATTTGATAAAAATGAATTTGAAAATCTAATATCTAATTTAAAAATTGAAAAAACTATATCCGGAGGTTCAGTTGCTAATTCAATAGTTGGTTTGTCTCAATTAGATAATAAAGTTGGTTTTATTGGAAAAATTTCTGACGATGATTTTGGAGAAAAATATGAAAAAGGACTTATAAATGAAAAAGTTAATTATGTTTATAAAAAGAAAAAAGAAATATTACCAACTGGGACTTGTTTAATTTTAGTTACACCTGACTCAGAAAGAACTATGTGCACATTTTTAGGTACAGCGGGCAAAATTAACGAAAATGATGTGGATATTAATGCCTTAAAAAGCAGCGATATGATTTTTTTAGAAGGTTACTTGTGGGATGAAGGTGATCCTAAAAAAGCCTTTAATAAAGCGATCAATAATTCAAAAAAAGTTGCGATGTCCTTGTCTGATAAATTTTGTGTTGATAGACATAAACCCAATTTTTTAGACCTAGTTAAAAATAAACTTAATATTACTTTTGCTAATGAAGAAGAAATAATGTCATTGATAGATGCAAAAAACTTTGATGAGGTTGTTTCCTTCGCTAAACAAATTAATAAACTTATAATAATAACTAGAGGTGTAAATGGAGCGATTTCCATTAATGGCAAAGAAATTATAGAAATAAAGGCCAAAAATGATTTAAATATCGTTGATTTAACAGGGGCAGGAGATCTATTTGCTGCTGGATACCTTCATGGGCATATTAATAATTTATCAGGCAAAGAATGTCTTGAAAAAGGAACAGAAATGTCTTCAAAAATAATACAACAAATTGGAGCAAGACTTACTTAATTTTTTTACAGAATTGACAAAATGAATATCGATCAAACGTTTAAACTTGGTATTAATGCTCTAAAAGAAAAAGATCTTATAGAAGCAGAAAAAATATTTAATCTTTTAGTAGCAAAGGATCCTAATAACTCAGAATTTAACCATTTTTTAGGAATAACTTTACAATTACTCAATAAGGTAAATGATGCGATTATTTATTATAAAAAGTCAATTGAGATTAATCCTAAATTTTCAGAGGCATATAAGAATTTAGGAAATATGTTTTACAGGTTAGGAAAAATTGACGAAGCAGAAATGAATTATAAAAAATCATTAGAAATAGATCCTAAATTAGATGAAGCAAAAATAAATTTAGAAGTTGTAACAGATCAAAAGAAAGTAGTTAATTGGATGTTTAAAAACAAAAATAACAACAATAAATACAGAAAAAAAATAAAGATAAATCCATTTATTACTAAAAGGAAAGTTGAACCTGGACTTAAAGAACAACTTTATAAAATTCATACGATGGAATTAGATAAAAGAGGTGATGCAAGATTTGGTAATGGAAGATGTTCATCAAATATGAAATTATTTGAAACAGAAAATAAGATAATAAAATCTGCTGCTAGTGATATTAAAGATATTGTTCAAAAAATTATGGGCTCCGAGATTTATATGGCTGACACATTTTTTAATATCCTTGGAGCCAATAGTGGAACAAAACCACATCACCATTTAGATACTTTTGATAAAAGCACTGGATTAGAAAAACATAAATATAGCCTGACTTATTATGTATCAGCTGGTGATCAAAACGGTAAAGAGCCTGGGATTTTAAATCTTTATGATCCAGACGAGAAAATTTTACCTTCAGATGGTACAATGGTAATTATACCATCTGGGCGATCTCATTCTGCTATATATGATGGAAAAAAAGATAGAGTAATGATTGGTATTAATTTTTATAGTCTTAATTAGAATATAATATAAATCATTTCTTTTTTCTTTTGAAACTACCCTTTCCTTTTTTTGATTTAATTATTCTTTGCTTGTATTTCTCTGTAAATAAATCTTTTGCAATTTTATTTTTTTTTTTCAATTGATTAAATATCCTTCATTTGAACTTATAATAAAATTATCATCATTAAAATTTTCTTTAATTTTTTTTCTTAGTCTATAAATGTGAGTCTCTACTGTGTGGGTTTCTAAATGTGAACTATAGCTCCATACTTTTTTTTGTAATTCATCAATTTTTACACCTTTTGAGGCCTCTTTTAAAAAAAGAATTAGATTTATTTCTCTCTCCGTTAAATTAATAATTTTATCATTTTTACCTATTTCTCTTGAGTTTAAATTTAACTTATAAGATCCAATATCAATATCCGATTGATAATTAAATTTTTCTTTTAAAAACTTTAAGTTAATTTTTTCTAGAAGTTTATCTAATTTTATAGGTATATTTCCAATTATTAACTGGTTATTAATTTTTTTTTCTTCAGATCTTGAAATTACTATAAAATCTTTTTTCGTATTTTTTTGATATTCGTAGAAATTTTTCTCATCAGCATTTATTAGTTCGAAATTGAACTTTTCTTTAATTTCATCTAAAATATTGAATAATACATTATTTTGGTAAATAATTATTTTTTTTAAACTCATGTATAATCAAAATATGACAATATTAGTTAAAAATAAAGAAACTCTTATTTTTAAAGATTTCATCTTTCAATGCTCAGCTGGAATTAAGGGTTTTGCTAAATATAAAGTAGAAGGTGATAAAAAAACCCCTATAGGAACATTTAAAATTGGAAAACTTTTTTTTAGAGCAGATAGAAACCCGAAACCAATTACAAAAATAACTTGTATTCCTATAAAAAAGAATATGGGCTGGTGTGATGATCCTAATAACAAAAAATATTACAACAAGTTAATTAAAATTAAAAAAAATATCAAACATGAGAAATTATTTAGAAGAGATCATAAATATGATTTTTTAATTCCTATTCATTATAATACTAATAAAATTATAAGCGGCAAAGGAAGTGCAATATTTTTACATTTAACAAAAAACTACAAAAAAACTGCTGGGTGTATTGTTTTAAAAAAAAATGATTTTTTAATTTTGCTTAAGTTAATAGAAAAAAAAACGAAAATAAAAATTATTTAACTTCTATTACCGAATATTTTTGAACCAATTCGTATAAAGTTAGCATTATATTTTAGGGCAATTAAATAATCTTCTGACATGCCCATGCTTAAATTACTTAAAGATAAGTCCCTTGCAGCTTTTTCCATTTTTTTAAAACTAGAGCTTGGATCTATGTTCAATGGCGGAATGCACATTAGACCAATTATATTAAGATTAAAAGTATCTTTACATTTTTTATAAAAACTTGGTAACTCATCTATTCTAATTCCACTTTTTTGAAATTCTCCACCTATATTAATTTGAATAAATATTTTTAAATCTTTCTTAATTTTTATTTGTTCTTCCGAAATCTTTTTGGCTAATTTTAGAGAGTCTAAAGAGTGAATATAATCGAATATTTTCACAGCTTGTTTTACTTTGTTAGTCTGAAGTTTACCTATCATGTGTAAGTTCAAATCTGAATTATCTGTCTTTATATTTGTCCATTTTTCTATTGCCTCTTGAACTTTATTTTCTCCAAAATTGGTGTGTCCATAATTAATTAACGGCAAAATGTTTTCTATTGGAAATGTTTTGCTTACGGCAATAATGTTTAATTTTGAATCATTGAGTAAATTATTTGATTTTATTTCTTTTTTAATTTCGACTAAATTAGAGATAATATTATGCATAAAATAACTCCCTATATATTTACTTTTATTTCTTGCTTTAAAAAAGAAGAAATTTTGAGTTTAGATAAAAAAATAAGGATTATATTTAGAAATTACGAAAAAAATTACAATATAAATACCATAATGGAATTGAAACAATTTTGTAAAATTCATAAGAGAAAATTGTACCTATCAAATAACTTAAAATTGGCAATCAAATTAAATTTAGATGGCGCCTACATACCAGCATTTAATAATAACTTGGGAATAAATAAATATAGTTTAAGAAAAAATTTTTTATTACTTGGTTCTGCTCACAATGTGACAGAATTAAGAATAAAAGAAAAACAAGGAGTAAAAATAATTTTTTTATCTCCTATATTTAAAACTAAAAAATACAAAAAAAACTTAGGAGTAATTAAATTTAATATTTTGTCGATTAGAACCAATAAGAAAATTATCGCTTTAGGTGGTATTAATAAGAAAAATATAAATAACCTAAAAATAGCTAACGCTCATGGTTTTTCTGGGATATCTTACTTTAAATCACAAAAATAAAATGAATAAAAAAAATATAACTGAACAAATACAGACTTTAGTAAATCAGTTTAATGCAAAGAATTTTAATTATATAATTTCAAAAGGTGAGATACTAATTAAAAAAAACCCTAACTATGTTATCCTGTATAATTTAGTTGGTTCTGCTTACCAGAATACAGGTGACTTCATAAAGGCAAAAAATAATTTTATTAATGGTCTAAAATTAGATCCAAATAATATAGCTCTTATGAATAACTTAGGTATGGCATACAAAAATCTATTAAATTATGAGCTTGCAGAAGAGTTATATTTAAAGATTCTATCAACCAATGATAAATATGTTAATGCTTATATAAATCTTGGAAACTTAAAAAGGGATTTAAACAAATTTTCTACAGCAATTGATCTTTATAAAAGAGCTCTTAAGCTTAACCATAAAAATCCCACAACTAATTATCTGCTTGCACTGGCGTATCAAGGTATAGGAGATTTTGAGAAAACTGTATTTTATAGCAATGAAACACTAAAATATGACTTTAATTTTACTAGAGCTGACCACTTATTAAGCCAAACTAATAACTATAAAGATAAAGATAAAGATGATCATTATCAGCAGATTAAAAAGAAAATAAAAGACTCTAATTTTGAAAATTTAGAAAAAATCGATTTGTATTTTTCTTTAGCTAAGGCAGAAGAGGATCTAAATAATATAAAAGAGTCTTCTGAAAACTTAATTAAGGGGAATCATCTTAAAAAAAAAGTACTTAATTATAATTTATCAATTGATATTAGTTTGCTTAAAGAGATAAAAGATAGATTTTGTAAAATAGAACCTGCGGTTTCTGAGATCGGTCATAGTGATAATATTATTTTTATACTTGGAATGCCTAGATCAGGAACATCTTTAGTAGAGCAAATCGTCACTTCACACAGAGATGTATTTGGAGCTGGAGAATTACCTATTTTATCAAATATCATCAAAAATAATTTCATCAAAGATGACTTGTCAATTGAAGATGATTTTGAAAAAAAAATTCAAGACCCACTAACAATAAATAGATTAAAAATTGAATATCAAAATTTTATTAAAAATTTCAATTATAAAGAAAAATATATTACAGATAAGGCACCTCTTAACTTCAGATGGATTGGATTTATAAAATTTATTTTTCCAAATTCTAAAATTATTCACTGCTTGCGTGATCCTAAAGACAACTGTTTATCAATGTTTAAAAATTTGTTTGAAGGTGGATTAAATTTTACATACGATCAAAATGATTTAGTCAGATTTTACAAACAGTATTTTACTTTAATGGATTTTTGGAAATCAAAATTTCCAGGATTTATATTTGATGTAAAGTATGAAAATTTAGTAAGCAATAATCAAGAGGAAATTAAAAAAATAATTGAGTTTTGTAATTTAGAATGGGATGAAAATTGTCTGAATTTTCATAAAAACAAAACACCTATAAAAACTATGAGCACCGCACAAGCAAGAAAACCTATTTATAAATCTTCTGTTAAATCTTTTGATAAATTTAAAAAATTTTTACCTATTATAGATAAAGGCCTATAAAAAAAAAGCCCCACCAAAAGGTAGGGCTTTTTAATTAATCTTTTAACTAATTAGAATGCAAATGAAAGAGCTATTTCAGTCATTTGATCATTAGCACCTGTAGTTCCATTATTGTTAGAAACTTCGTTTCTGTTTCCAGCAATTTTCATAGAACCCATAGTGTATGCAACGGCAATACCTTCACCATTTTCAGTTACGTGAGAAGAACCTGCATTACCAAATTCTACATCTCTTTCACCGTAAGATATTGATAGGTCATCATTTACGTTAAATGCTAGACCCCAAGCGTCAGTTGTTTCACTTGCAGTACCATTAGCACCGTAGTCAATTGATGACTTCTGGTAACCAGCAGTTACTGGACCCATAGCATAGTTCAAGAAAATTGTAGCATGAGTGTCTGAATCTTCAACACCAGCTAAGTTTGCTTGATCACCTGCTTCAGCAGTACCATAACCAGTACCCCAAGATAGACCATCCATTCCAAACATATCGCCTGAACCAGTTATAGCAACGTCCATTGCGCTTTGACCAGCACCTGAACTTGAACCATCTGAGTTCGCTGTTCCTGAACCTTTTCTAGCTGCAACGTTTACGCCCATTCCAGCAACAGTGTTAACATAGTTCCATACACCTGTATTACCAGCTGCACCAACTAATCCACCTGTTACTGTACCATCAACTCCATCCCAGATTTCTTCTGCAGCTGTCGGTGTTTTATCATCGATAGTTGCTAGACCTGATCCAGAACCTTGGTCAAACGCGATTGTTCCCATATCACCCATGTCTACTGACAATCTTGCTGATGACATACCAGCAAATTGGTCAACAGATGTTTGCATGTAAGATACAGTGTAACCATTTACATCACCTGAAGCTGTGAAACCAATATTAGTTTTCATACCATATGGGTTACCAGTTACTTCAGTTGTGTCTTCACTTGTGTAAGTTAATACAGTAGCACCACTTACAGTCATTTCAGCTGCATTAGCTGATACTGCTGCAAGAGATCCAGCTAAAGCTGTAAGACCTACTTTTTTTAAGTTATCCATAATATTCTCCTTAAGTTTATTTTTCATATATGAATACGGGTAAATTATTCGGTATTTGATCAATTTAAACAAATAACCACAAATTAAAGGACTATTTTAAAAACTGTTGCTTTTTTACCACACTATATAAATTGGCCTTTTATTTAACAAAATAAGCTATTATTACATTAAATTAAATAATTTTATGAAAAAGCTTATTTTTGTTATCTCAATACTAATTTTAACAAGCTCTTGTGGGATTTACAAGCCTTCCGATGCTCGGAAAGTTTCACCTAACGCAAATGATAGAGTAAAAAAAAATATAGAAGAAGGAAGAGGATTTAGACTAGGAACACTTGGAAAAAAAGGTGGTGATTTTTTATTTTCTTCATCAAATCCTATGTGGAGAGCGGCAATGGAAAAATTGAGTTTTGCACCTTTAGGTGTTGTCGACTATGGAGGGGGTGTAATAATAACAGACTGGTATTCACCAAATGAAAATAGTGAAGAAATAAAAATAGCAGTTAGATTTCTTACAAATGAAATTAGGTCTGATGCAATAAAAATTATAATACATAAAAAAAACTGTATTACTTTTAATAATTGTAAAGTTGTAAGCGTAGAAAATGATACAAACAATAAAATAAAATTTGCCATTTTGAAGAAAGCAGCTGAAATAGAAAAACAAGACCTTGCTAAAATTAAAGAGGAAACTGGAGATTATAAAATTCCTGGAAAAGAGTTTTAAAAATCATAAGCTAGCTAATGTCGGATATATCAAGATATAACTTCAAGCAAATTGAAACTAAATGGCAAAAAATCTGGGATAAAGAAAAAAACTTTGAAGCTAAGATAGATCATACACAAAAAAAATTTTACTGTTTGGAAATGTTCCCATATCCGTCTGGAAAAATTCATATGGGCCACGTAAGGAACTATACAATAGGTGATGTTCTTTCTCGTTATAAGTCTCTAAAGGGGTTTAATGTTTTACACCCTATGGGATGGGATTCCTTTGGCATGCCAGCAGAAAATGCAGCGAAGCAAAATAATTTGAGCCCAAAAAATTGGACTGAAGAAAATATCAAAGTGATGAAAAGTCAATTAAAAAGATTAGGGTTATCAATTGATTGGTCACGAGAAATCTCAACTTGCTCTTCTGATTATTATAAACACCAACAAAAAATCTTTTTAGATTTATATGACAAGGGACTTGTGTACAGGAAAGAAAGTTATGTAAATTGGGATCCTGAGGATAAGACTGTTTTAGCAAATGAGCAAGTTATTGATGGAAGAGGTTGGAGATCAGGTGCAATTGTGGAGAGAAAAAAATTAAACCAGTGGTTTTTCAAAATTTCACATTTTTCTAACGAACTATTAAATGACTTAGACACACTAGATGAATGGCCTGACAAGGTCAAAATAATGCAAAAAAATTGGATTGGTAAATCTTTTGGATGTGAGATTGATTTTAAGATAGAAGGATTAAAAGATATTGATTCAATAAAATGTTACACTACAAGACCTGATACACTTTTTGGTTTTTCTTTTTTAGCTTTATCAGTAGACCATCCACTTTCAAAACATTATGAAAATGATATAGAGTTTAAAAGATTTAAAAAAGAGTGCTCAAAGACTGGAACAACCGAAGAGTCTATAGCTCAAGCCACTAAAATTGGTTTTAAAACTAATTTAAAAGCTTTAAACCCATTGGATATAAACTCAAAAGTACCAGTGTATTTTGCCAATTTTGTACTAATGGATTATGGTTTTGGCGCTGTTTTTGGATGTCCAGCACATGATCAAAGAGATTTTGAGTTCGCTAGAAAATATAATCTAAAAATAAAAACTGTCGTAAGACCCAAA
>MDSV01157584.1_pt1 | contig 12336 bp, 5 predicted proteins | sample 810851 | NCBI WGS metagenome assembly MDSV01 (sample SAMN05326640, study PRJNA326480) | marine metagenome | isolation source: seawater | place: Atlantic Ocean: North East | collected 2012
CCATGAGAGCTGCAGCTGTTTCCATCATGATGGCTATCTTCTGGGTAACAGAAGCTATCTCCATCTTTGCGACTTCATTTTTACCTATTGTGTTGTTTCCACTTCTGGGGGTATTGGATTCAAAACAGATTGCTGCAAGCTATGGTCACCATATTGTTCTTCTTATTTTGGGTGCTTTTTTTGTGGCAAAAGCAATTGAAACGAATAATCTTCATAAACGAATAGCTCTTGCAACAATAAAATCCATTGGAACCAGTAGGCCAAAGGTGATGCTAAGTTTTATGATAGCGACCGGTTTTTTATCCATGTGGACATCCAATAATTCGACTACACTAATGATGCTGCCCATAGGTTTAGCCATTATTGCTAGGGAAAAAGAATTAGGAGCAGATACAAAACGATTTGCCCCTGCTTTAATGCTAGCTATTGCTTATTCTGCAAGCATAGGCGGTACAGGTACCTTAGTTGGCACTCCTCCAAATTTGGTGTTTGTAAGTACTGCTCAAGAACTACTTCCCAATTCACCCGATATTCTTTTTACCGATTGGTTAAAAATTGGAATTCCATTCGTAGTCCTTTTTTTGCCGATTGCTTGGCTATACATTGTGAAGTTTTTTAATGTTTCGGGGGACTTGCAGGGCAGTAGTAATGTTATCCAAAAAGAATATGCTGATCTTGGTAGAATGTCTGTAGCAGAGAGAAAGGTGCTTGTAGTTGTTATTCTATATGCTCTTGGTTTTATTTTTAGGGATAATTGGTCTACTTTTCTTGGTGTGAGTGCTTTTGTAAAAGATTCAACCGTAGCATTTTTTGCTGCGATTGCTCTCTTTAGCCTTTCTAGCGGCCGAAAAAATAAAGAAGGTGGTATCGAGCGGTTGTTGGAATGGAAGGATGCTCAAGATATTCCTTGGGCAATTGGAATGCTTATTGGAGGGGGATTGGCTATCGCTTCTGCATTTAAATCTTCTGGTTTGGTCGAATGGATTGGAAAAAATCTAATATTAAATGATATCCCTATATCCTTCATTGTTATAGCGGTCGTAGCTGCAATGGTGTTTTTAACAGAAATCAATTCCAATACCGCTACAACTGCTGTATTCCTGCCCGTGTTGGCTGGGGTTTCAGACGCGGGGAATTTTCATCCATATTTGCTTATGGTTCCTGCTACAATTGCCGCTTCTTGTGCGTTTATGCTTCCTTCGGGGACTGGGCCTAATGCGAGTGTCCTTGCTAGTGGTCAACTTACAATTCCTCAAATGGCCAGGGCGGGGTTTGGGTTAAATATCATTGCTATCCTTTTCATATTTGTTTTGTTTTATTTTATTCTATTTCCCATTATGAATATTGTCTAGAACATTTGGTCAATGCTTGAAATATGATCATGTGTTTTAAAAATGAAAGTGCTTTCAATCACATTTCTAAAAAAAAACTAATATAATTCAAATAAACTCTTGTCGTAAAAAAAATAGAATGCTAGATTAATTATGACTATTGATATACAGTTTTAAAATTTTATATATATAGTCATCCACATACCTACCTTAAAAAAATGTTTTTTAACAACCTTGGAGGTTTCCATGCGTAAATCGCTATCCTTTTTGTGTAGTGTATTATTTTGTTCATCTTTGTGGGCAGAAGATTACATTCCTTTTTCACAACCAACCTGGACAAAAGAAAATCCAAAAACAGCTCTATATATAATGCCGCGCTCTATTGATCGCGAAGACAGGGATCAAAGCTATCTCATGGTTCTAGTCGACTCATGGGGCGATGGTTGGAATGGTGCTTCTGTTGATGTTACCATTAACAATGACGAAACTTTACTTACAGGTCTTACCATTACATCGGGTAATGAAGCAGCTTTTGAAGTAGATGTAGATGATTTTGATTATTTAACAACTTCTTGGAATCCGGGAAGTTATGATTCTGAATGCTCATGGGGTCTTTATGATCCTGATGGAATGATGGTATTTGGGTCTGGCCTTGATGTCACTCTTAGCCTTGCATACACCGTTGATTTTAGCGGTATTAACGAATTTGCAAATAGTGGTTTTGAGGGTATAAGTAGTTCTAGCCCTCATGGCCATCCAGCAGAATGGGTTTTTTACCCAGGAAATAATGATTGGAATGGTAATAAATCCTTAGAAACCACAGGAAATGGAATTTACAACTCAAGCGAAACATTTGTAGCCTATGATGGTAACAAATCCATGAAAATGTGGGAAGCTGGTGAAAATAATACTTATTTTGAGTACATGGGTGAGAATGTTCCTATTCCAGGAACCACATTCAATCTTTCAGGTATGTTGTATTCCCACGTTGACGACTTTGTCCAAGGAGATAATAAAGTTAGTTTGATGGTAAAATATTTTGGCTTTGGGCCAAACGGTGACGGTGGTGCCTGGTGGGAAACGATGATTGATCATGATCCATCCACACCAGAAGTAGAATTTCATAGATCGGAGGTGGTGATAGATGCAAGTTCTACTCCAAGCACATGGACCGAAGCAACTCTTAGTACGGTTGTGCCTGAGGGTGTTTTTAATATGCAAATTGGTGTCGTTTACACAGGAAATGCTGGTGGTTCAGTATATTTTGATAATGTTGTTGCTGAAAGACTTGATCCTGTTCTAGGCTGTACAGACGCTCTTGCATGTAATTACGATGATCTTGCTAGCGTTGACGATGGAAGTTGTTGTTTTTATGGATGTAATGAAATCGACATTAGTTCCAACCCATGGCCTAGTGAAAACTCTTGGACCATCACAGATGAGGCAGGCACCATAGTATTAGAAGCAGGTACGGAAGATGATGGTTTTGGTTACCCTGTAGGTGGAGGAACTCCTTATGCTGATTTATTGTGTATTGATGATGGTACTTATACATTCAATGCATTCGACTCATGGGGAGATGGTTGGAATGGTTCTCTTGTAACTATTCTTGATTCCATGGGAAGAACCGCGCTTAGTTGGACACTGGCGACAGGGAGCGCAGGTTCTGTAGAATTCACATTGCCAGCTCCAGCTCCTTCAGAGCCTCAAATTGTTTTACTTGGTATTTTAGATTTAACGGTTCCTACAGCAGGTGCAGATGGTAAGGCCTTAGTTATTCAAGCTACTAGTGATGTAGAAGATTTGAGTTGGTATGGAATGGAATCTTGTAGTAATGCTGCTCCTTGTGAAGAACCAGAAGATTTTTTTCCTGCAATGGCCTTGGATTCTGGCGAGGTTGCATGGTTTGCGAGAGCTCCTCAGGCTATGTTGGACTATTTTGGATCTGATTTTGATTTTGGAGCCGGCGTTTTTGAAGTAGGCAGCGGTGCAGTCGGAGGAAATGGTGATGATGCTTATGCTCTATATTTAGAAGGCGTTTTGTTTGATCGATTTGGTGAAGATCCCGATGGCTCTGGTAGTGATTGGGAATACACTGATGCGTATGCAGTTAGGCTTTGTAATGAAGATCTTTCTATCGCTCATACCCCTTCCACAATTTTCGATGTGTCTGAATGGCTAGTTGCCGAAATTAATTGTTCAGAGGGAGGCGATACCGACGCGGAATCTACTTGTCCTTTCCCTGTGGATTATGCTTGCGAATACGTACCTGGTTGTACAGATGAATTAGCGCTGAATTATGATCCGCTTGCAACAGCAAATGCTGGTTGTCTTTATACTGGTGATGTTCCCGATGTTCCTTTGACTGCTGTTCTTGGTGAGAACCAAGCCGATGGAGACACAGAGTTCTTTCTATACACTATGGTAGCAGATGGATTTCTTACCGTTTCCAGTCAAAATGCTGCTGGTGACGCAACTAACGACGTGACTCTATCACTGCATGATCCAGTAACCTTAGCGTTATTAACAGATCTAGATGGTTTTCCTGCAGAAAATGATGATTGTTGTGACTATTTTGGACCATCTACTGTAGAAATTCCTGTTGTTGGTGCTGAATCCGTCTTATTGCAATGGAATCAACCTTACGATACAGAAGGACCTTTTACATTTACGGTCACAGAAGGACCAGTTCCAAATCACCCAAGACTTCTTGATGGTATGACTGGATTTAATACAGCTATGCTTTCTTGGCAGCCTTTTGTTGATCCATTTCCTGGGCAAGGTACCAATCTTAGAGCATCAATGTCAGGACTTTTGGAAGAAGAAACTCAAAGAAGGGGAGAATATAGGAGAAACAAAATTGCTACTCTAGGTATTGAAGATGCTCCTCGCCCTTCATTCGTTTTTACAAATTCTGAAACGGATAATACACGTGACCCTGCTTTGGGTATGACGATTACTGTAGGTGGTGGAAGTTATCCAAGTGAAGTTAGCTGGGAATTGGTTGGTCCCACAGGTGCTTTGGTAGCAATCGGTGGAGCAGGAACTCCTGTCCAGATTCTTCCTGGTACAGTAACTCATGGCAGTTATGTTTTTGTAGGTTATGACAGCTGGGGTGATGGCTGGAATGGCAATACAGCAACCATTACAAGTGTTGATGCTGATGGTAATACTGTTACCCACCTTGATGGATGGACTATTGCCTCTGGATCTTTTGGTATAGTCGAATTTGTTACGGAAGGAGGTGCCGAACTTACCGCCCCTGAATTTTCATTAAGTAATTTTACTTTTGATCAAACTCAAGGTGAAGGTATAGTCTCTGTCGATATTACAAACAGTGGTGAGAGACATGCTGTTGCTGTAACGGTTGGTCACTTTCTATTCAACGCAGCATCTGCAGGATGTAATACGGGTGCTAGCTTTCCTGATGGAGAGGTTGTAATACCTGCAGGTCAAACAGTGACCCACCAAGTAGGTGGTATCATGTGGTGGCTAGAAACGTATATAGGTTCTGTGTATGGATCTTATGATTATGGAATTATGGTTGACTATGCATGTGAATTCACAGAGCTTAATGAGGAAGATAACCTTCTCATTACTCCTATGGAAATTCTTTCCGATACTCGTTACAATGTGTATTCATCTGTTGATGGTGGTGAAAACTATGATCTACTTGCAGGAGAACTCATTGATAATATTTATACAGCAGAAGATTTAGTAAGTGGAGATTACACTTTTGCGGTATCTCAATACGACATTAACGATGCGGTGGAGAGTCAACTTTCTCCTGGTTTAGATCTTTATGTATACGGTAATGATGATTACCCGGCTCCTTTAGATCTTGTTGGATCTGTAGATGGTCCAGGTGTTGAATTAATGTGGACAGCTCCGGATTTAACCGATTGGGAAGGTAATAGACTTGCTTCTGTATTTGTTCCAGGTAATTACCCAAAGGAACCTGTCACAGAATCATCTAGTTCTAGTTCATCTTCATCTCGTCAAGGTGGAGATACTTTTGATGATGCTACTGTGATCGAAAGCCTTCCATACGAAATGGATGGTACCACAGTAGGTTATGCTATTGATTATGGTCCATGGGGAACATTGGTTGATGCAGATGCTGATGGTGAGCCCGATGTTTGTTATGGAGGGACCTATTTTAGTGCGGCTAATACTGGCGCTGGTCCAGATGTCGTTTACTCATTGACTCTTGATCAAGAAACAGATTTGGAAGCTGAAGTTTGTCAAGCAACTTATGATCCAAGTCTGGCTATTTTTACCATGGAGGAAAATGCGAATGGTGAAATGGAAATGGTAGTGGTTGCTGCAAGTGATGACGTATGTGGAGATGACGGGTATAAACCATACGTCAATTGTATTTTACCTGCAGGGGACTACTATATTGTAGTTTCAGGCTGGGGTGCTGCTAGTTCTGGTGATTACACACTTCTGGTAAGAGATATGGGTGCTGTGCCTCCTATTTCGAACTACACTGTTTATAGAACCGACCCTAATGGGGTAGAAGATGCATTCGTAGTTCCTGGTGATGTAACAAGTTTCGATCAAATTGTATTTGTTCCAGAAGTAGGACCAGAAGGTGGAGACTTTTCTTTTGAAGTCACAGCCAATTACTGGGAAGATATGGTCGAATCATTGCCATCTAATGAGGTAATGTTAACTACTACTGCTCCATCTTTTGAGTGCGAAGCACCTAGAAACCTAGTTGCTGAGTCCATGATGGGTAATAATGTAAATCTAACTTGGGATACTCCTGCTGGAGGACCTAGTTATGTTACTCACTTTGATGGAACTATAGCATTTGTCTGGGGATCTGGACTTGATGCTGATGGAGTTCCGATTCCAGTTGAATACAATGCTATATCTGTTTTCTTCGGTGCTGAAATGTTACCATATCATGGTATGGAGTTAACGCATGTAGACTTTATCCCTTTTAATCGTTTTGATTTAGTTCCTGAAGCAACTGCTACTTATCAGGCTAAGGTATGGAATATAGAAACGGGTGAGGTCTTGAGTGAATCAGAGATTGTAAGCTTAGCTGATTACTTACCACTTGCTGTGGCACCAGATCCATTAGAAATAGCTTCTTTGGCGTTAAATAATCCTGTGACTATAGATTGGGCAGTTCCTTTAGCCTTTGGTATACACACAGTGGGTTCAGGTTATCCCATGATGATGGATGCAGGTTCTGAAGGAGGATCCTACAGATTAGACTCCTTTGAAGGTGCTGAGATTGTTGAGCATGCTTACGATTGGACGATTTGGGGTTACATTGATTACGCAAGTGCTGGTGGAGAACGCATAGCTATTGGTTCTGAAGGTTCAATGAATTTTGAAACAGCAGAATATGAAGGTCTATCTAGAGCGGTAGAGAATGAACATACTTCATTCTCCGAATTACCAAATCGACCAGCTCGTGACCTACTTTCCTACAACGTATACAGAGGAGACATGCCTGTTGGAATGGCAGGTCTAGAAGGAAATATGTTTATGGATGATTGGGTTCCTTGGGGTGATCATAATTACCATGTAACTGCTGTATATAATAACTCAGTAGATTGTGGTGAGTCTGGATCTTCAAACGTTGTTGAGGTAATGTTAGAAAACACTCCTCCTAATGGAGTGAATCTGAATAGCCCTCAAAATGAAGCGAATTACGAAGTGACCTTTGATGTAGATGCAGATGGACTTCCTGTTGCTAATAACTTAGGTACCTCGATACCTATCTCATGGACGCAGGCTCCTGATGCAGACAATCAGCCAGTAACGTATATCTTTGGTGCACAAATAGTTGTTACTGAAGATCAATCTGTGCTAGATGAATTTTCTCTTGGTGATGAAAATCTTCAAGGAAATTCTAGTTTTGAAGAGATGGGAGCCGACGGATCTATGATGGATTGGGTAACCTGGAATAATGAAACGAATCAGGCAGATGCTGGATTCCATTCACTTGTAAATGATGAAACCAACGCATATGATGGTTCTCACTACTTAGAAGTTTGGGGAAGAGGACATTATGCAAACGCTGCCGGTGATATGGTCGTTAATCCAAACCCAGTTTATCAGGGACATTCAATTGCAGATTTGGACCTTTCAACTGGGGACCTAGTCTCTATTGAAGGACATTTGATGAGAGCTGGAGATATAGGTGCAAATGGTGCATATTTATTTTTATCTTTCTTTACTGCTGATTGGGTTGCAATGCCAGCTTACACAGTCCTATCCGCTAGTATGGATATGACAATGCCTGCCGGTGATTGGTATCAGTTTATGGTACTTACAGAGGTTCCTGAGGGAGCAGCCTATATGAATGCTGGTGTTGAATACTGGGATACGGATAACCTTGGTGGTGATCCAACTGTTGCAGCAGCTTCTGTCTTCGTAGACGACGTGAATGTTGTGAATCCAATTCCACCGCAGACTCCTTTAATGCCAACTCTTGGTGATATTGCAGAGGAAGCGATGATGGATTTAGTTACGAATCTAACGGTACATTGGGACGTTCACTCTTACGATGGTTGGGAAGCAACTACCTCAGCAAATGGTCCATTTCACTTTACTGTAGACATGTCTGCTTACGTAAGTGAGTACCTGTCAACGGATGAAGAAAATAGTCTTCCTGATGTCTTTGCACTACATAACAACTATCCAAACCCATTTAACCCAGTTACAAACATTACGTACGACGTACCTGAAGTAGCTGATGTTAAATTGGAGATTTTCAATGTTATGGGGCAAAAAGTTAGAACACTTGCTAGTGGATCTCATGAACCTGGTCGTTATAGAGTATTGTGGAATGCTACGAATGACTTTGGTGAAGGTTTATCATCTGGTATGTATATCTATAAGATTCAGGCTGGTGATTTTATGAGCGTTAAGAAACTTGTCTTAATGAAATAAATAAGTCTTAATCTAACGATTGAGTATAAGGGGCCTGCGTTTGCAGGCCCCTTTTTTTATATAAACTATATTATAGTTTCCATTAAATTAGAATTCCCTTTTTAAAAACATTGAGAAAATTATGAAGTATATTTTTTTTGTATTTCTTTCATTTTTATATGCTGCAGATAATAATGCACCCTCTAATAGAACAAGAGACCGTCAGATAGACATTCAACATATAAAAATTGATGTTTCTGTTGATCTGAAAACTCAATCTGTATTTGGCCATGTTGTACACACTTTGAGTCCTCTGCAAAGCCAACTAGAATCCTTTTCCTTGGATGCAGAGGATATGGTAATTCGTAGAGTAAGAGTCGGAGAAGAAAATGTTGAGTTCAATCACACTGGTGGGAAGGTACATGTTTTATTACCACGCTCCATAGGATGGAATGATACTATAAATGTTAGGCTTGACTATTCTGCAAAGCCAAGGCTAGGTACCTTTTTCTTTAAGCCAGATGAAACCTACCCAGATCAACCCTGGCAGGCATGGACACAAGGTGAAGAAGAAGATAATCATCATTGGGTTCCTTTGTATGATTTTCCCAATGATAAATCTACCTTTGAGGTGCTATTAACTGTGGATCAAAGATTTAAGGCTGTTTCCAATGGAGAGCTAGTTTCAATAAAGAAAAATAAGGATGGAACTCATACATGGCATTGGAGAGAGAATTATCCGATGGTGGCATATTTAATTTCCTATGTAGTTGGCGAATATGAAAAGGTAGAAGACTCCTATAAAAATATTCCTGTTAATTATTGGGTCTATAAAGAGAATCGGAAAGAAACCAGTCGCTCTTTTGGTCTTACAACGGATATGATGAGAGTCTTTAATGAATTAACGGGAATACCCTATCCATATGAAAAGTATGATCAAATTATTGTGGATGAATTTATGTTTGGTGGTATGGAAAATATAACGCTGACTCACAATACAGATCGAACCATGTATGATGAGAATGCTGCACCAGATGTAAGTAGCGAAGGTCTTGTCGCTCATGAACTCGCTCATCAGTGGTATGGGAATATGCTTACAACTAAAAATTGGGAAAATATTTGGCTTAATGAAGGGTTTGCAACTTTTTTATCCAGATTATATCGCCATGAAAAGTTTGGACATGATGAGGGAGAATATATTCGTTACGGGGAGATGAAAAGCTACTTTGGATCCAATAAAAGGTGGGAGAGACCTACTGTTCATGATAAATACTATGTACCCATGGATTTATTTGATGGACACGTTTATGCTAAAGGTAGCCTAATTCTGAGCATGATGGAATCGGTTTTAGGGAAAGATGCTTTTTGGAAAGCAGTTCAGCACTACACCAAAGAAAATCAATATAAATGTGTGGAGACTCAAGATCTAAAAAAATCTATTGAAGATGTAACTGGTAAAAATTTGGATTGGTTTTTTAGACAGTGGTTATATGAAGCTGGATATCCTAAGTATGATGTAAAGTGGAGTTATATACAAAGAAATCGATCGGTAAAATTGAAAATTAAGCAAATGCAAGATGGGAATTTGTTTAAAATGCCTATTAAAATCAGAATTGATGAAAAAGAGCATGTAGTTTGGGTTGAGGAGAAGGAAGTAGTCTTTGAGATACCATATCTGAAAAGACCTGAATTAGTTATATTTAATTCTGGGCAATTGATTCCATCGGAATTGACATTTCATAAATCAATTTCAGAATGGGTTTTGCAGTTAGAAACAGCTACTCATGTCCTAGATAGAATAGCGGCCATTAATGTGCTAAAAGATAAAAAAGGAAGAAGGGTAGTAGAGTTAGCGTTATTAAAAGCAGCCGAATCTGATCCATTTTGGGGTGTGAGAAGAGAAGCAGTTTATGCTCTAGCTGCTCACAAATCAAAAAAATATGCTAAAGAACTAATGTCTATTTCGGAAGGGCAGGATAATAGAGTACGTAGAGCGATTTGGTTTGCTTTACGAAACTATAAAGAAAATAAGAAAGTGAGTACATTTCTTCAAGAAATTATTGATAAAGATAAAAAATATTATAGCGTTAGTGACGCCTTTAGATCTCTAGTTATTGTTGACTCATCCTCTGCGAAGAAAAAAGTGGAAAATTTACTTATCAGAGATTCCCATACTGATGTAATCCGTAAGGCTGCTATCTCTTATTACGGAAGTGTAATGAATGATAAAAACTACGAAACTTTAAAAGATCTATCTTCCTATGGCGGAGCAACTTGGGATTCTAGACCTGAAGCTGTTAATCAATTAGCAAAATATGCTAAAGACAAACCAGAGACTATAGATTTATTTTTAGAATTATTAAGCGACAACACGAGAAGTGTTCGTCGAAATGCTGTTAGGCAAATTGGAAGATATGGTGGTAAAAAGCATGTAGATGCACTTGAAGAATTACTCTCAGAGGACCCAATTTTGGAAAGAGATATTAGATCTGCAAAAAAGAGAATCTTAAATTCATCTAATAAATTCAAAAATAATCAAGAAAAAGAAATTGAGGAACTAACCAAGAAGTTAGAAAATATTCGAAAACTTGTAAACTAATGTCCTATAATTGGTCTATCTGGCTTTTACCAAAAGTTCAAGATAAAAAAATATTTTCGGAGTATATTACATTTTACTCTAAGCTTTATGCTTCTGATAGTTTTCCTCCACATGTAACACTTTTTGGTCGAATGAATGTAAACCCTAAACTATTTTTTTCCTTTATAAACAGAGTTAAACCAAAGTCTGAGATTAAAAATATCCAGACTTTAAATATGGAGATTGGCGATCCTCCTTGGAAGAGGTTGTACATACAATTATCTTTAAATAAGAGTCTTATGGATCTACAAAGAAAAATTAAAAAAAAATTTAAACAATATAGGGACTATGAATTTGATCCTCACGTGAGTCTAGCTTATGGAAATTTCACACCCGATAAAAAAGATATCAGCTTAATTTCTTATCCAAATAAGATAAGTTTTTGTTCATTGGCCTTTGTGAATACGCCTAATGAAATAAGAAAATGGAACCTAATTCAAAAATTTGATTTCAGGTAAAGGAATTGTATGAAAAACCCTTGTTTAGTAATTATTGATGTTCAAGAAAAACTATTTCCTGTAATGAAGGACTCTCATAGTTTATTAAAAAATCTTATTATCCTTATCAAAGGTTTTCAGCTATTTAAATTACCAATTATTATTACGGAGCAGGTTCCAGAAAAACTAGGCAATACCATAGTAGAGATATCTTCTTTGTTCGATAAAGTAGATCCAATTATTAAATCTTCCTTTTCTTGCCTTGGTGACTCCAAATTTTCAGAAAGGCTAGATACAATTAACCCGGATAAGATTATCCTGGCAGGTATTGAGAGCCATGTATGTATTTACCAAACTTCACATGATTTACAGAAACAAGGTAAACGTGTTGAGGTTGTGCTAGATAGTACATCCTCTAGAAATATGAATAATCATAATATTGCTATTAGTAGGATGAAAATGGAAGGTGTATCTCTAACTTCAGTTGAAATGCTTCTTTTTCTTCTACAAAAAAGTGCTAGTGGAGATACCTTTAGAAAATTGGTAAAATTGGTCAAATAAAATGCGAGGAAATGATATGAAAAATAAAATATCCATATTAGTAATGTTTTTTTTAGTCTTTATGATTGGATGTAATAATGCCTCTGAAGAGATGATTATTAATACTCCAACTATTCAATGTGGAATGTGCCAAAAAATAATTGAAGTCGGTTTAGCAAAGGTGGATGGAGTATCCAATCCAAAAGTTGATTTAAAAACAAAAAAGACAATTCTTTTTCATGACCCAGAAAAAACGAACATAAAATCCATTGAAAAAGTAGTATCAGAATTAGGATACCAGGCAAATAATCTAAAAGCAAATCCAAATTCTTATGCGGATTTACCTGCCTGTTGTAAAATTGGCGGAATGGATAAGATGTAGCATGATAAAAGTTGAATAAAAATGCTTTCAAAAATGGTTAAAATGTGTAATTTTTCTTATTATATCTAGAATATGACTTCATGAAATTGTTAAAATTATTAATACTATCTA
>MDSV01092702.1_pt1 | contig 12335 bp, 11 predicted proteins | sample 810851 | NCBI WGS metagenome assembly MDSV01 (sample SAMN05326640, study PRJNA326480) | marine metagenome | isolation source: seawater | place: Atlantic Ocean: North East | collected 2012
AGCGTTAGCGCGGTGATGGCGGGCAGGAAACCAGCCTGCCAGCCCGGAAAGCCGCCGGTCGGAAACCAGCCGAGTGTCAGCGCCACGCCGAGGATCAAAAGCAGGCCGATCCAGAAGCCGGGCACGGCAATGCCGATCTGCGAAAACAATGTCGCGACGATATCCACCGGCCCGCCCGGCCGCTGGCCCGCGAAGACGCCGAGCGGCAGAGATATCAGCAGCGACAGCGCCACGGCGTAACCGGCAAGCGGCAGGGTGACGGCGAGGCGTTCGCCGATCAGCACGGCAACCGGCGTCGAATAGGTGTAGGACAGGCCGAGATCGCCGCGGACCAGACCCGCCAGCCAGTCGCCGTAGCGCAGGAGGAAGGGCTGGTCGAGGCCGAGTTGCTGGCGCAGTGCCGCAAGCGTATCGGGGGCCGCCGAGGTGCCGAGCATGATTTCCGCCGGATCGCCCGGAACCGCCGCCATCACCGCGAAAATGATGAAGGAGACCGCCAGAAGGCTCGCGGCGAGAAAGACAAGATTGCCGGCGATGCGCCGCACCGCCGGACGTGTTTGCAACACGGTCTACTTGCTCCAGTGCACGCCGGTCATGTCGTTTGAGGGAACCGGCTCATTGACCCACAGCCCCTCGAGGTCCGCGTTCCAGACGCCGATCTTGGGCCAAGCATAGAGAAACAGCGCCGGCACGTCCTCGGCCAAGATTTTCTGCGCCTTTTTGTAACCCGCCAGCCGCTCTTCGGCGCTGGTCGCATCGGCGATCGCCGTCATCGTCGCGTCGAAATCGGGATTGTCATAGTTGAAGTAATAGGGATCGCGGGCATAGATGCCGATATCGAGCGGCTCGGCATGGCCGATAATCGTCATGTCGTAATTGGTGTCCTTGAACACATCCTGCAGCCATTTCGCCGGAAATTCGGAGGATTCGATCGTGGCGGTCACGCCGATCTGGGCGAAATAGGCCTGCATGATTTCCGCCGCCCGTTCGGCATAGCCCCGGTTCGGCGCCTTGATGGTGAATTGCAGGCCGTCGCCGTAGCCGGCCTCGGCAAGCTGCGCCTTCGCCTTTTCCGGATCATAGGGCAGCACGCCGGTGAGGTCCTCATAGCCGGCATCCGATGGCGAAAAATGGCTGCCGATTGGCGTGCCGTAGCCGGAATTGGTGGCATCGATGATCGCCTGCCGGTCGATCGCCATCATCAGCGCCCGGCGCACCCGGCGATCGTCAAAGGGCGGCTTGGCGTTGTTCATGCCAGCGACGACTTCCATGCCGGTGGTGCCGGGCACGACTTCGAAGGCGTCATTGGTCTCGAAGGTGCTGACGAGTTCAGGGGCCGCGAATTCCGGTATGGCGTCAACCCCGCCGGAGGTGAGGGCCGCGGCCTGTGCCTGCGCGTCGGAAATGAAGCGGAAGGTCACGGTTTCAAGCGCGGGTTTTTCGCCCCAGTAATTCGGGTTCCGGGTGAGGGTGACCTGGTTGCCCTTCTTCCATTCGCCGAACTCGAACGGCCCGGTGCCGACGGGATCGGTGGCATTGGTCGCCTCGCTTTCCGGCTCCACCATCACGGCGGCGGGAAAGCCGAGCCAGTAGAGAAGGTCGTAGGCGGGGCGGGAGAGCGTGAGTGTCAGCGTAAGCGCGTCGCTCGCCTCAACGGTATCGATCGCGCTGTAAAGCGCCTTCTGCGGGTTGACGCTGTCGTCGGCGATGATGCGGTCGATCGAATATTTCGCGGTTTCGGCGGTGAACGGCTTGCCGTTGTGGAACGTCACGCCCTCGCGCAGTTTGAACGTATAGGTGAGGCCGTCGTCAGAAACGTCCCATGCTTCGGCAAGCTGCGGGGCGATATCGCCGTCCTCGTCCACCGTTGTCAGTCCCTCGAACAGGTTCTTCCAGACCACCTGGCCGATTGCGACCGGGGCAGCGGCCGTCGGGTCGAGCCCGGTCGGCTCGATCGCCATGCCGACGATGACGTCGCTGCGGGGTTCCGCAAGCGCCGGCGCGGCAATGAGGCCGGCGACAAGCGCGGCTGCGGCGAGGGTGGTGAATGTGCGGGTCATGCGCTCCTCCAAGCGGTGTCAGGTGGGAGCGTCTATAGCGGGAAGGCGGGAGATGTGTAAATATTTCATGGCAATTTCGATTTTAGTGTAACGAATTTCGGTACACTAAAATCAGCGCCATCTCGCTGCATTGGTCACTTGCGGACTAACCACAACGAGCGGCACACTCCGCCATGAAGCAGTGAGGGCATGCTGACGGATATGCTCCAGATGCCTCAGCGGAAATCGAAGGCCGAGAGCCCGGCGACCATTTCGTCGAGGCCGAGCGGTCGCGTCACCGGCGGTTCGGCGCGCGACAGACAGCCGATCCGCTCGCAGAGCCGGCAGACCGGGCCGATGGGCGTGGCGGGCTGCTCCGGCCTGGCATAGACCGTCGCGGTGGCATGTGCGTGGGGCAGGCCGACAAGCAGGGCGGTCAGATGCGGCCGTTCGCCAGACGCCGGCTCCGGCCCCTCGACCGTGCGCGACAGCGTCAGGAACTCCGCGCCGTCCGGCATTGCGGCGCGCTGGACGATCAGCCGACCGGCCCGTGCGAAGGCGTCATAGACGTCGAGCCTTGGACATTCACCGCGAAAGCCGCCTTCGCCGATCCGGCGCAGGATGTTGCCGGCCACATCGATTTCCATGGCGAAGAACGGTAAGCCGGCATTGTCCGGCCGTTGCAGGCTGACGAGCCGTGTTGCGGCCTGGGCGAAGGACAGGCCGAACCGCCCGGCCAGAAGCGAGATATCGTACCGGTCCCGGCGGGCGGCCTCCACGAACGGGCCGTAGGGCATCAGCAGCGCATGGGCGGCATAGCGGGCAAGCTCGAACCGCGCGATCCGCCGCGCCTCGTCACCGGAGAGCGCCAGCGTCTCGATCGCTTCGGCAATTTCGTCGCGGAAGGCCAGCAGCGCCGCCTCAATCGCGATCTCGCGCTGGCGGTCATGCGGCGAGAACCGCGCGGAAATGAACAGCCGCATGGTGTGGCGGTCGAAGCGGCGGCCGAGATTGACCATGGCATGCGGCGGCAGCACCCGGACGGCGATGCCGTGCTTTGCGCGCAGCCAGTCCTTGAGCGCGGCCGACATTTCGTCGCCCGGCGCAAGCTCCGCATGCAGCGCCTCGGCGGCGCGGTCGAGCGCGTCGAAATACCAAGGCCGCCGCGACAGCGCCTCGCGCACCTCGTCATGAGGCAATCGCCTTCCGTCAAGGTGTGTCGGTCGCCCCTCCTCGGCGAGCAGCGCCGTCAGGTCGGACAGGCGGGCGGTCTGTTCCTGATAGGCGCGGTAGAGCTTCATCATGCCGATCGCCGCATTGGGCGCGGCCTCGGCCACTTCCACCAGTTCCTGGTCGCCGGGCAACTCGCCGGAAAGCAGCGGATCGGCGAACACCGCCTTGAGCTGGCCGATCGTCCCGCTGTTTTCGCCCTGCAGCGAGGCGATATCGACATCGTAGACGGCGGCGAGCTTCAGCAGCAATTGCACCGTCAGCGGCCGCTGGTTGCGCTCGATCAGGTTGAGATAGGAGGGCGAGATCGACAGCGCCTCCGCCATCGCGGTCTGCGTCAGTTCCATCTGCTTGCGCAGCCTGCGGAGCCTGGGGCCTGCGAATATCTTGCTTTCCGCCATCGCAAAATCCTTTTACAAAATTTACAGATTTACAATAGTGTTCTGTAAAGCGACCGACAGTATAACCCGATTTCGGGCCGATGAAAGCCTATTTCATTGGATTTAACGCCGAATTTTCGTTAAGTCTGTCACATCGATAAAGATTGTCTCGGGTTGAGACTGAAATGAATATCGAAGTGAGGAGAAGCAATGTCGGAATTTTACAAACTTGTCGAAGGCGCTGCGGAAGGCCGTTATGACGGGATCGAGCGTCCCTATAGCGTCGAGGACGTGAAGCGTCTGCGCGGCTCCATGCCGATCCGCGCCACGCTCGCGGAGGAGGGCGCCAAGCGTCTGTGGACGCTGATCCATGACCAGGATTTCGTCAATGCGCTCGGCGCGCTCTCGGGCAATCAGGCCATGCAGATGGTTCGCGCCGGGCTTAAGGCGATCTATCTTTCCGGCTGGCAGGTCGCCGCCGACGCCAACACTGCGTCGGCGATGTATCCCGACCAGTCGCTCTATCCGGCCAATGCCGGGCCCGAACTCGTCAAGCGCATCAACAAGACGCTGCAGCGCGCCGACCAGATCGAGGTTTCGGAAGGCCAGGGGCTTTCGGTCGATACCTGGTTCGCGCCGATCGTCGCCGATGCGGAGGCCGGTTTCGGCGGACCGCTCAATGCCTTCGAGATCATGAAGGCCTATATCGAGGCGGGTGCGGCGGGCGTCCATTTCGAGGACCAGCTCGCGTCGGAAAAGAAATGCGGCCATCTCGGCGGCAAGGTGCTGATCCCGACCTCGGCCCATATCCGCAACCTGACGGCGGCACGTCTGGCCGCCGACGTCATGGGCGTGCCGACGCTGGTGATCGCCCGCACAGACGCGGAAGCCGCCAAGCTGCTGACCTCTGATATCGACGAGCGCGACCGGCCCTTCGTCGACTACGATGCCGGGCGCACGCCGGAAGGCTTCTATCAGGTTCGCAACGGGCTCGAGTCCTGCATCGCCCGCGCGGTCGCCTATGCGCCCCATTGCGACCTGATCTGGTGCGAGACCTCGAAGCCGGATCTGGAGCAGGCGCGGCGCTTTGCCGAGGGCGTGCACAAGGCGCATCCGGGCAAGCTTCTGGCCTATAACTGCTCGCCGTCGTTCAACTGGAAGAAGAACCTGGACGAGGCGGATATCGCCCGCTTCCAGCGCGAACTCGGCGCCATGGGCTACAAGTTCCAGTTCATCACGCTGGCGGGCTTCCATCAGCTCAATTTCGGCATGTTCGAGCTCGCCCGCGGCTACAAGGAGCGCCAGATGGCGGCCTATAGCGAGCTCCAGCAGGCGGAATTCGCGGCGGAGCGCAATGGCTACACCGCGACCCGCCACCAGCGCGAAGTCGGCACCGGCTATTTCGATGCGGTGTCGATGGCGATCACCGGCGGCACCGGCTCCACCACCGCCATGGGAGAATCCACCGAAACAGCCCAGTTCGAGGCAGCAGAATAGGCAAGGGAGGAATGAGCAATGACACCGAAACTCAACGTCAAGGAACGCGCCGAGGCGCAATCAGGCGAAATGTCCGCCGAGCAGCAGGCCGCCATCCGCATGGTCGCCAATGATCTCCACCGGCTGAACCAAGCTGTGATGCGCGCGGTCGATGCCGGCGTCTCGGTCGAGATCATCCGCTCGGCCCGCCACCACGGCGGCGGCAAGTGGGGCGACCTGCTGACGCCGATCATCATCGCCGGCGCCGCTGCCGCACCGGCGCCGGAGGAGAGCCGTAGCGCCCATTGAACGAGCAAGTTGCAACAAGGCGCGTCCCTTTGACAAGGGGCGCGCTTTGGCGTTTCCGAAAGCATTTCGATCACCCAAACCGCGCCCGCGTCAAAATCTGCGCATACGGGCTTTTTTCTGACTCAGTTTTGCTCCAATGAGACAGCATGAAATTCCTCAACAGCCTGAGCATAGCCGCCCTTTTCTGCCTCGCCGCCGCCCCGCAGGCTAGCGCCCATCCGCATGTCTTCGTCGATGCCCGGCTTGAAGTGGTGGCCGATGATGACGGCAATGTCACCGCGCTGCAGAATGTCTGGCGCTTCGACGAGTTCTTTTCCTCCTCGGTGATCCTCGACTACGACACCAATATGGACAACACGCTGACCGGCAAGGAACTGACGGATATCGGCGATACCGTGCGTGAATCGCTCGCCGAATACGGCTATTACACCCAGATCAACGACAATGGCGAGAATGTGCCGCTCGCGCATCCCGACGTCATCCATGCCGACATGGTGGACGGACAATTGCTGCTGATCTTCTCGGCGAAGCCTTCCAAGCCGATCAAGCTCTCCGGCCACCTTACCTTCGGCATCTATGACGCCAGCATGTATACCGCGATCGACTTTCAGCGCGATGAGGATCTGGTGACCATCGGCAAGGCCTTCGACCGCTGCAAGATCGCGATTGTGCGGCCCGATCCCGACGAGGTCATCGCTGAAAACAGCGATGCGCTGACGGCCGCCTTTTTCAACGACCCGACCGATATGAGCAAACTGTTTGCAACCCGCCTGGACATGACATGCCCCGACTGACCCGCCCGATCGCGCTGATCCTGCTTCTGGCGCTCCTGGCTTTCGTGATATTCGGCCTAAACTCCAAGTCGTTCTCGGCCTCGCCGCTCGGCATCGGCTCGTCAGAGCCGTCATTTTCGACGTCGTTCGGCCCGTTGCAGCCGGTGTTGATGAGGATCAACCAGTATCAGCAGCAATTCTACCACGCGCTGACAGCGGCGCTGAAGGCGATGCGGGACGATCCGGTGAAGGTGCTGGGGCTTGTCGGCCTTTCCTTTACCTATGGCGTGTTTCATGCCGCCGGCCCCGGCCACGGCAAGGCGGTGATCTCGTCCTACATGATCGCCAACGAGACCGAGCTCAGACGCGGCATTTTCATTTCGCTGCTGGCCTCGCTGGCGCAGGGCGTGACAGCGATCCTGCTGGTGGGCACGGCCTATCTGTTTCTGCGCGGCACCGCGGTCTCGATGCGCGATGCCACGCTCTACATGGAGCGCGCCAGCTTTCTGCTGATCGCCGGTTTCGGCCTGTGGCTGCTCTACACCAAGACGCGGTCGATCATGTCTTCGTCCGCCGCCGGAAACGAGCATCACGGTCACGACCACGGGCATGGCCACGATCACAGCCACGGCCATCCCGACCATCATGCGCATGACCACCACGCCCATAGCCACCACGATCATGATCATGTGCATGGTCCCGATTGCGGCTGCGGCCATGTGCACATGCCGGAGCCCAAGGACCTCGGGGGCAAGGATTTCGACTGGAAGGGCGCGGGCTCCGCAATTCTGGCGATCGGCATGCGGCCCTGCTCGGGCGCGCTGATCGTGCTGACCTTCGCATTGCTGAACGGGCTGCTCCTCGGCGGCATCGCCTCGGTCTTCGCCATGGCGATCGGCACCGCGATCACCGTGTCGGTGCTGGCGATCATCGCCGTCTCGGCCAAGGGACTTGCCGTGCGCCTTGCCGGTCGCGGCTCCACGCGCGCGACCGTGATCGGCTACGGCATCGAGATCGCCGGCGCGCTTCTGGTCACGCTTCTGGGACTGATGCTGTTTGCCGCCTCGATGACAGGCTGATCAGATCGTTGATCAGATCCCGGTTCCGAGGTTCTGGTAATTGCTCATGCCCTCGAGGAACTCCGCGACGAACGGCGTCGCGGGCCGGCGCAGCAATTCCTCCGCCGTGCCGAACTGTTCGATATGGCCTTCCGACATCACCGCGATCCGGTCGGCGATCTCGAAGGCTTCCTCCTGATCATGGGTCACCAGAATGGCGGCAATCCCGACCTTTCTCTGAAGGTCGCGGAGCGCGCCGCGCAAGCCCTTGCGGATCTTGGTGTCGAGCGCGCTGAAAGGCTCGTCGAGCAGCAGCAGGCGCGGTTCGATCGCAAGCGCGCGCGCCAGCGCCACCCGCTGACGCTGGCCGCCGGAAAGCTGCGAGGGGTAACGGTCGGAAAGATGGCCGATCTCCGCCATGTCGAGCAGATCGCGCACCCGCTTGCCGATCTCCTCGCGGGATGGCCGTGTGGCGCGCGGGCGCATCTTCAGCCCGAAGGCGGCGTTTTCGGCCACCGTCTTGTGCTCGAACAGCGCATAGCTCTGGAACACCATGCCGAAACGCCGCAGCCGCGCCTCCAGCCCGGTAATGTCCTCGCCCTCCATCAGGAGCCGGCCCTCGTCGGCGAATTGCAGGCCGGCGATGATCCTGAGCAGCGTGGTCTTGCCGGAGCCGGATGGCCCGAGCAGCGCCACGAATTCGCCGGGACGGATATCGAGATCGACGCGGTCGAGAACCTTGTTGCTGCTGTAGGATTTCGAAACATTTTCGACTGTGAGGGCCATGGTCGGTCTTTCTCAGTGCGCTTGCGGGTGACGCGATTCGATCGCGGATCTCAGGATCAGCGTGATCACGGCGATCACCGTCAGAATGGTGGCGGCGGCAAAGGCGCCGGTCACGTTGTAATCGTCATAGAGCAACTGCACCTGCAGCGGCAGCGTCATGGTCTCGCCGCGAATATTGCCGGAGACGACGCTGACCGCGCCGAATTCGCCAATGACGCGGGCATTCGCCAGGATCGCGCCATAGAGCAGCGCCCAGCGGATATTGGGCAGGGTGACGTGGAAGAAGGTCTGCCAGCCGTTTGCGCCAAGGGTCAACGCTGCCTCCTCTTGGTCGCGACCGGCAACCTCCATCAGCGGGATCACCTCGCGGGCGACGAAGGGGCAGGTGACGAACAGCGAGACCAGCACGATGCCGGTGAGGTTGAACATCAACTGGATGCCGTATTGATCGGCATAGCTGCCGACAAGGCCGGTGGAGCCGTAGACCAGCAGATAGCAAAGACCCGCGACGATCGGCGAGATCGAGAATGGCAGTTCGATGATCGTGATCAGCACCCGCCGGCCCGGAAAGCGGAACCGGGTCACGGCCCAGGCGGCGCAGATGCCGAAGGCGATATTGACCGGCAAGGCGATCAGCGCCGTGATGACGGTGAGTTTGATCGCATGCAGCGTTTCCGGCTCGAGGAGGCCCGAGGCATAGACGCCGATGCCTTCGGAAAAGGCGCGGGCGAAGATCGCCACGCTCGGCAGGCCCATGATGAGAGCGGCAAAGGCGACGGCGACGAACACCAGTGCCGCCCGCTTCAGGCTGCGTCTGCGCCGCAGCGCCTTGACTTGCGGATGGACCATGGCTCAGCCTCCCCTCGACATATGCCGCGCGGCGCGGTTCTGGGCGATATTGGCGAGGATCAGCACGAGGAGCGCCAGTGCCAGCACCGTGCCGGCGATCGCGCTTGCGGCGGGGAAGTCGTATTCATCGAGCCGGATCATGATCAGAAGCGAGGCGATCTCGGTCTTGAACGGCATGTTGCCGGCGATGAAGATCACCGCCCCGAACTCGCCGAGCGAACGGGCAAACGCAAGCGACGCGCCCATGATGAAGCTCGGAAACACTTGCGGGAACACGATATGGCGGAACACCTGGAAATCGGTGGCGCCAAGCGTCTGCGCCGCCTCTTCCAGATCATGGCTCAGGCTCTCCATCACCGGCTGCACCGTGCGCACGCCGAAGGGCACGGAGGTAAAGGTCATGGCGAGCGCGATGCCCCACCAGGTATAGGCGACCTTGATGCCGAAGTCCGATAGCAGCATGCCCATCCAGCCATTGCGGTCGTAGAGCGCCACCAGCGCGATGCCGGCCACGGCCGTCGGCAGCGCGAAGGGCAGGTCGATCAGCGCATCGAGCAGGCGCTTGCCGGGAAACTTGTAGCGCACAATCACCCAGGCGAGCAGCAGGCCGAAACAGGCGTTGAACACGGTGGCAAGGGCTGCCGCCGAAATCGTGACGCGGAAGGCCGCGAGCGTGCGCGGATTGGTGATGATCCGCCAGTAATCGGCAAAGCCGAGCTGGCCAAGCTGCCAGAACAGCGCCGACAGCGGCAGCAGGATGATCAGGGCGACAAAAAGCAGCGTGGTCCCGAGCGTCAGCCCGAAACCCGGCATGACGCTGCGGTTCGCGCGTCTGGTCGCTGTCGGCATGATGAACGTCATGATGGCCTTTTCGCGGTGATGCCGGAGGCTATAGCAATTCCTGTTGCAGGGGGCACGGGTTTTGTTGGCGGGATGCACTCCTCGCTGCGGGCGCTTGAGGCTTCAGCGGGACGGCTCACCCTCACAACACGCCAATCTCCCCCCTTGAGGGGAGATGCCCGGCAGGGCAGAGAGGGGTGAACCCTATCAGAAAACGCGGAGCTTGCGGTTTATGCCCTTACCCCTCTCTGTCGCTTTCGCGACATCTCCCCCTCAAGGGGGGAGATTGGGGCGGCGAGGTTTGTGCTTGCCGCGACACTAATGCGGTACGGGGACTTCGTGTCGATTAACGCCCCGACTGGATCTGGTCCAGCACGCCGCCATCGGCGAAGTGGGTCTCGTTGGCCGCTTCCCAGCCGCCGAACACGTCTTCCACGGTGATCAGCTTCACGTCCGGGAACTTGTCGGCATATTCGGCCTTCACTTCAGGATTATGGACGCGGTTGTTGAAGGAGGCGACGATTTCCTGGCCCTGCTTGGTGTAGAGGAATTCGAGATAGGCCTTGGAAATCTCTTCCGTGCCGCGCTCCTGGGCGACCTTGTCGACCACGGCGACCGGGAATTCGGCCAGCAGCGACATGGACGGCACGACGCGCTCATATTCGTCTTCGCCATATTCGGCGCGGATGTTTTCCACTTCCGCCTCGAAGGTGATCAGCACATCGCCGATGCCGCGTTCGATGAAGGTGGTGGTGGCGCCGCGGCCGCCGGTATCGAACACGGCGACATTGCCAAGGAAATCGCCGACGAATTCCCGCGCCTTCTCGTCATCGCCGCCGAACTGGTCGAGCGCATAGCCATAGGCCGCGAGATAGGTGTAGCGGCCGTTGCCGGAGGTCTTCGGGTTGGGGAATACCAGTTCCACGCCTTCGGCGGCGAGATCGTCCCAGTCCTGGATGCCCTTCGGATTGCCCTTGCGCACCAGGAAGGCCGGCAGCGAGTAATAGGGCGAGGCATTGTTGGGCAGCGCCTGCTGCCAGTCGGCCGCGACGAAGCCGTTATCGGCAAGAATCTGCACGTCCAGCACCTGGTTGAAGGTCACGAGGTCGGCCTTCAGGCCCTGCAGGATCGCGCGGGCCTGCTTGGAGGAGCCGGCATGCGACTGCTTGATTTCGACATCGTCGCCGGTCTCGGCCTTCCAGTATTCGGCGAAGGCCGGGTTGATCGTGGCGTAGAGTTCGCGCGCGATGTCATAGGAAACATTGAGGATTTCCACCTGATCGGCCTTGGCCGGCGTGGTGAAGATCAGGGCGGCGCCGATTGCGGCGAGGAGTGTCTTCTTCATGAAATAAACCAATCTGCTGAATGGGAGGATCGTGAGGCGAAGATTATGAAAAGTGGCGAATTTGCGCCAAGAAATCCCTTCGCCGGAAGGCCACTTCCTTGGAAAATTATGGTCGAGTTGCTGCCCCAAACCGGCTTTTGTTTTCGTGGAGCCCGGATCGGTCCGGCAATCCTCCGCTTAAAATTTGGTCCGCATCCCGTGCGGTTTGACGAACGCGTGCTATAGATTCGAGGAACCCGTGACAAGGCCCTCTACTATCGCGAAGGAACAGTTTTATGAAAATCGGATTTATCGGCCTCGGCCTGATGGGACGCCCGATGGCGGCCAACCTGATGGACGCCGGCCACGAACTCTTCATCAACCGGGTGAAGCCAATCTCGCAATTCCTCGTCGAAAAGGGCGCGACCGCCTGCGATACGCCGAAGGCGGTTGCCGAAGCCGCCGAGATCGTCATCACCATCGTGTCCGATACACCGGATGTCGAAGCGGTGCTGTTCGGCGAGAACGGCGCGGTCCACGGCTTGTCGAAGGGCAAGATGGTGATCGACATGAGCACGATCTCGCCGGTGGCGACACGGGATTTCGCCGAGAAACTGGCCGCGATCGGCTGCGCCTATCTCGATGCGCCGGTCTCCGGCGGCGATATCGGCGCGAAAAACGCCACGCTGACGATCATGGTCGGCGGCTCGGAGGAAGACTTTGCCCGCGGCCAGCCGCTGTTCGAGAAAATGGGCAAGACCATCACCCATATCGGCCCGGTCGGCGATGGCCAGACCGCCAAGCTTGCCAATCAGATCGTGGTCGGGCTGACAGTGGAGGCCGTTTCCGAGGCGTTGCTGTTTGCAAAGAAAGCCGGCGCGGATCCTGCCAAGGTGCGCGAGGCGCTGATGGGCGGTTTCGCCGGCTCGCCGATCCTGAAAATCCACGGCGAGCGGATGCTCAACCGCACCTTCGATCCCGGTTTCAGCATGCGGCTGCAGCGCAAGGACATGGCGCTCGTCGTCAACGCCGCCCGCGAGATCGGCCTGGCATTGCCCAATGCCGCCTCGACCGAGCAGCTGATGAACGCCGCGATCGCCCGCGGCGACGGCGAACTTGATAACTCGGCGCTGATCCGGACGCTGGAGGCGATGGCGGGGTTGGAAGACGAGACGTGAGCGTAAGCAGCGCTCTGAACGTGCCGCTTGCTCCCAATACTCTCTCCCGCTGGCGGGAGAGATGCCCCGAAAGGGGCAGTGAGGGTGGCGCGG
>MDSV01203903.1_pt1 | contig 12335 bp, 7 predicted proteins | sample 810851 | NCBI WGS metagenome assembly MDSV01 (sample SAMN05326640, study PRJNA326480) | marine metagenome | isolation source: seawater | place: Atlantic Ocean: North East | collected 2012
AATTTTCAGTAATAATATCTATTTTCATTTTATTTTTTTTTTCAAAATAAGTTAAATCATCAACAAAGTTTTCTTTTAAAAAATCAGATATTTTTTTACAAACTTTCAATTCAACAAATTTTGCTTTGTTTAAAACTGATTTAATCTCAACAGTTTTCAATAATTTTTGTGCAAAAGACTCATCAGTAAGTTCTACTTTCCATTTGACTGCACTTTCCCGTAGTCTTTGTCGAGACATTTCAAGTAACCCAAAGTTACTAATTCTACCTATTTGAATTCTTGCTCTATCTGATCTACATTTTTCTTTTAATCGTCTTTCTATCATTCTTCTATTGCCATAACTAAGCATATCTATGAAATCAATAATAATAAGTCCTGATAAATCTCTTATTCTTATTTGTCTTGCAATTTCCTCAGCAGCTTCAAGGTTTGTATCCAAAGCAGTGCTTTCAACATTTTTTTGTTTTATTGAACTTCCAGAGTTAATATCAATAGACACAAGTGCTTCCGTAGGGTTAATTACTAAATATCCTCCTGAGTTAAGTTTAATCTCAGATTCAAATATTTGATTTAATTTTTGATCGATATTTTCTTCAATAAATAAAGGAACTTTTCCTCTATATTTTTTAATTTTTTTAACATGAGACGGCATCATCATTTTCATAAAGTTTTGAGCTTTTTTGTACCCCTCATTACCCTCTACAAATATATTTTTTGTATTTTCATCATACATATCCCTCAATGTTCTTTTTATAATTTCACTCTCTTGATGAATTAATGATGGAGCGATTGCATTCAAAGCATTATTCTTTATTTGGTCCCATGAATTTTTTAAAGTTTCTAGATCTTGGCTAATCTCATTTTTAGTTTTATTGCTACCGGCAGTTCTAACAATTAGACCCATTTCTTTTGGTATTTCAATTTCATTTAGTATTGACCTAATTTTTTTTCTATCTGCAGGATTAAATATCTTTCTTGATATACCTCCACCCTTTGGGGTGTTAGGCATTAAAACAATGTACTTTCCAGCTATTGAGATGAAAGTACTAAGAGCAGCTCCTTTTTGACCCCGTTCATCTTTAATTACTTGAATCAGTATTACTTGATTTGGTTTTATAACTTCTTGAATCTTATATCTTTTAAACCTAAACCTTTTTTCTAATTTCTTTTCTTTTTCTTCTTTTATTATATTGGCAATGTTATTTTCTGAATTTCGATTGACGGTATCATTATCTAATTTTTCTTCCTCATTTATTAAAGTTTCCTCTGAATTCTCAGGTTTTTGCACTTCAATCGGATCATTAATTTCTAATTTTCCTTCAGCAAGATCTTTTTCTTCTTTCTCTTCAACCTCTTTTGATAGCTCTTCTCGAGCTTTTTCCTCTTCTTTTTTGATAATTTCTAAATCACTTTTTGGAATTTGATAATAGTCTGACTGAATATCATTAAAAGATAAAAATCCGTGTCTCTCTCTTCCAAAATCGACAAATGCAGCTTGTAATGAAGGTTCTATTCGACTTACTTTTCCTAAATAGATATTATTTTTAATAAGGTTATTTTTTAAACCCTCGTATTCATAGTCTTCAATACCATTATCTGATTTAAGCACAACCCTAGTTTCATTTGGATGCGAAGCATCAATATATAAATTTTTTTCCATATTATTTGATTTAATTGTTTCATTTTTCTTTAAAATTTTATTAAAATTTTGTTTAAAATAATGCCTTATCTTTAACAAATTCCTTTATATAATGAAATCAAAATGAGCAGGTTATTCAAAAATTTATTTTTAGCTATATTGAGTCTATTTTTATTATTATCCATTACAATTTTGATTATTTTATGGTCTTTTTCAAATAGTATTCCTGATTATAAATTTCTTAACAACTATAAACCTGCAGTTTCAAGCAAAATGTACTCAGGAAATGGAGACCTAGTTGCAGATTTTTCCAGAGAAAAAAGAATATTTGTACCTTATAGTGCAATTCCAAAAAATGTAATTAATTCATTTTTATCTGCTGAGGATAAAAACTTTTTTTCACACCCAGGAGTTGATGCAAAAGGTGTAATGAGAGCCGTTGTAAATAATATCCAAAATATATTAACTTCAAAAAGATTAGAAGGAGCCTCTACAATCACTCAACAAGTAGCAAAAAATTTTTTATTAACCAATGAAGTAAGCATTAATAGAAAATTAAAAGAGGCAATTTTAGCATTTAGAATTGAAAGAGCCTTAAGTAAAGAAAGAATTATTGAGCTATACTTAAACCAAATTTATCTTGGCAGTGGAGCATATGGTGTTGCAGCTGCTAGCCTTGAGTATTTTGACAAATCTATTAAAGAGCTAAATTATAATGAAGCTGCATTATTAGCCGCACTACCCAAGGCCCCAAGTAAATATAATCCATATAGAAACATGGAATTAGCCAAATTTAGAAGAGATTTAGTTTTAAAGAATTTATATGAAAATAATTTTTTAGATCAGAAAAATTATTTTGAATTAAAAGATCAACCTATTCAATTGAAAAAAAAGGAAAAAATTTTTTTAGAAGATGCACAATATTATATTGAAGATGTTCGAAAAAATATTATTGATCAACTTAGTTACGAAAAAGTTTACAATCAAGGATATAATATTAATACACCTATTAACTTAAGTTTGCAAAAAATTGCAACTCAAGCTTTAAGAAATGGATTAATTGAATATGATAGAAGAAAAGGATGGCGAGGACCTATAAGTAATATTGACTATACAGCCAATTGGTTTGAAAATATTAATAAAAAGTTTAAATTAGAAAAATCAATTGAATGGCAAATGGCAATTGTAAAAAAAATAAATCAATTTAACGCAATTATTGAAACAGAAGATAAATTGGAAGGTGAGATTCAATATAAAGACATTTCATGGACAAAAAAAGAATTTGGAGATTTGTTGAAAAAAGGTGATGTTGTATATATAAAAAAACTAAATGGAAATTTATATAGCCTTCAACAACTTCCTAAAATAAATGGTGGCATAGTTGTAATTGATCCATTTACTGGAAGAGTTCTTGCTTTAAGTGGAGGCTTTAGTTTTAAAAATAGTGAATTCAACAGATCTTCACAAGCTCTAAGACAACCTGGTTCTGCATTTAAACCATTTGTTTACGCTCTGGCTTTAGAAAATCAATTTACTCCATCTTCTCTTGTCTTAGATGCACCACTTGTTTTGGATCAAGGTGTCGATTTGAAAAAATGGAAACCAGAAAACTATGGTAAAAAGTTTTATGGACTTTCAACACTTAGAGCTGGTCTTGAAAAATCAAGAAACTTAATGACTATCAGAATTGCTCAAAATCTTGGAGTTGATAAAGTTGCAAATTTTTCAAAAGCTATGAAGATTTACGAAAATCCTGAGGAATTATTATCAATATCTCTTGGTTCTGCAGAAACTACATTATTAAGATTAACATCTGCTTATTGCACTTTTGTTAATGGAGGAAAATTGATAGATCCAATAATTATTGATCGAATTCAAGATGGGGAAGGCAATACAATTATCAATAATGAAAATAAAAAATGCACTAATTGTGAACAAATTTCTTACACTGGAAAAGAATTCCCAAAAGTAGAAGATAATTTTAAGCAAATTTTATCTCCTCAAACAGCCTATCAAGTGACTTCTATTTTACAAGGTGTTGTAGAAAGAGGTACTGGGAAAAAATTAAAAAAATTGGGGTTAAACATTGCTGGAAAAACAGGTACCACTAATGAAAATACAGATGCATGGTTTGTAGGTTTCACATCTAATTTGGCTATAGGCGTATATGTCGGCATGGATAATCCTAAACCTTTAGGAAAATTTGAAACAGGTTCTAAAGCTGCATTACCTATATTTGAGGAATTTGTAAAAAAAGCTGTAAAAAAATCAGACTCAAGGCCTTTTAAAGTTCCAAAAGATATAACTCTAATGGTTGTGGATACAAATACAGGCGAGAAAGCCAAATTTACATCAAAAAATACAATAATAGAGTCTTATAAAAGTAAAAATATATTAAATGGTAAAGTTTTATATTCAAATAACAATAGATTAGATGTAAATAATATATTAAGGTTTTATTAATGAATGATAATTATCAGAATTATAAAAAAGAGATAGAAAACATTAATCAAAGAGTAAAGGAGTATCTTTGAGAAGAATAGTATCCAATCAAAATTAGATAAACACAACAATAAGATACTCGAAACAAATTTCTGGCAAGATAAATTAAACTCAAAAGTAATAATTAAAGAAAAAAAATTATTTGAAGATTTAATTAATTCTTATAAACAAACAAAAAATCAACTAAACGATTTTAATGATTTGTATAAGTTAGCTCTAGAAGAAAATAATGAAAGTATTTTAAACGAAATTAATCAAAATATTAAAGAATTAAGAACAATTGCAAAGGGAAATGAAATCAAATGTTTTTTATCTAATGAAGCTGATTCATTAGATTCTTATATCGAAATTCATGCTGGTGCCGGGGGAACAGAAAGTCAAGATTGGGCTGATATGTTGAGGAGAATGTATATTAAATGGTCTGATAAAAAAAATTTTAAGTATGAAATAGTTAGTGAACATAAAGGAGAAGAAGCCGGAGTCAAATCAACCACAATCAAAATTGTAGGGGATTATGTATTTGGATGGTTAAAAAAAGAGTCTGGAATACATAGGTTAGTAAGAATTTCTCCATTTGATTCTGGTGCTAGAAGACATACTAGCTTCGCTAGTATTTGGGTATATCCAGTGGTTGATGAAAATATTAATGTTGAAATATTAGATAAAGATTTAAGAATTGATACTTATCGTTCTAGTGGAGCAGGCGGCCAACATGTAAATACAACCGATAGTGCTGTTCGTATAACACATATTCCATCTAAAATTGTTGTTCAATGTCAAAATGAAAGATCACAACATAAAAATAAAGAAACCTGTATGAATATGCTTAAAGCAAGATTGTATGATTTTGAAATAAAAAAAAAGGAGGAAAAAAATCAAAATTCTGAGTCGACTAAGTCCGAAATTGGTTGGGGACATCAAATAAGGTCTTATGTTTTACAACCATATAGATTAGTTAAAGATAATAGGACCAATCACGAAAGCACAAATCCTGATAAAGTATTAGGTGGTGAAATTGATGAATTTTTAGAAAAATCTTTATACCAGATTAAATGAAAAGCATAATTTATAAAACTTTAATTACCTTAATAATAATATTATTTAGTTTAATAGTATATGTAAGTACCATTGGTATAAAGACAGATAAATTAAATTCTCAAATTACATCTCAAATTAAAAAGATTGATAAAAATTTAGATATAAAACTTAATGAATTAGTTGTTTTTCTTGATCCATTAAATCTGAAAATAAATACAAAAACTTTTGGTACAGATTTAATCTATAGAGATAAAGTTATTGGGATAGAAAATATAAAATCAACTATTTCTATAAAATCTTTAATTAATGGTAATTTTTCATTAAATGGACTTTCTATTTCAACTAAATCATTAGAAATTAAAAATTTAATGTCTTTTATTAGAATCATAAATAAGGATCCCAAAATTTTTATTGCAGAGCAACTTATCAAAAAGGGTTATATTATTGCAGATATCAAATTAGAATTTGATGAAAGTGGCAATATTAAAGATAATTATAAGATTAAAGGATTAGTTAAAGATGGCAATATTGAATTATTTAAGAAATATAATTTAAGCAAAATTGATTATATTTTTCAAATAGATGCAAAATCATTCGAATTTAAGGATATAAATTTATTTCTTAATAATAAGAATATTTTAATTCCACAATTCTTAATTTCAAAAAAAAAAGATAAGTATTTTATTTCAGGTGAACTAAACAATAAAAAAATTACAATTTTGAAAAATGATATCGAAATTTTTTTTGAGAAAGACCAATTGGGTTTAGATATTCAAAAAATAGTGTTTAGCTCTAAAACTAACTTTGATTTCAGCCTAGATAACAAATTTAATTTTAACAATCTTAAATTTAATTCTGTTATAGAACTGGATAATCTAGAGTTTAAAAATTCATTTAAATTAAAATCTATTTTTCCCAAAATTAATAAAAATATTTTTTTTAAAAACCATGTAATAAAACTTAGTTATGATAAAGAAAATTTAGATGTAACTGGAAAAGGAAATGTTCTTTTTCAAGAGAAATTAGATAAGATTAAATATGAAATTTCCAAAAAAGAAAAACAAACTGAGTTTAATGTAAATTTAGATATTTCAAAAAATCAATTTTTAATAGATATTTTAAACTTTAAAAAAATTGAAAATTCTAATTTAAAATTAAATATTAAGGGTAAAAAAGAGCAAAAAAAAGAATTATTATTAGAGGAAATTTTCTTAAAAGAAAAAGATAATTTAATAAAAATTGAAAAGATAAACTTTTCTAAGGATTATAAAATAAATGATTTTGAGTCTATTAAAATTAATTATTTGGACAAAGAGGATCTAAAAAATGAAATTCAAATTATTAAAAAGAATAAAGTTTATTTAATTAAAGGTAATAGTTTCAATATTAATAATATAGTTGATAAGTTTTTAAATTCAAAAGGCAAAAAAAGTTCTTTTTTTTCAGATAAAAAATTTGAACTAAAATTTAATGTTGAAAATATTTATTTTGATAAAAATAATAGAATAAAAAATCTTAATGGTTTTTTGGTCTTAAAAAAAAATGAGATTACAGATTTAAATTTGATATCAAATTTTTCTAATCAAAAAAAAATTAAATTTACTATCAAAACCTCAGGAAATGAAAAAATAACAACATTATTTTCAGATGAAGCCAAACCTCTAGTCGATAGATATAAATTTATTAAAGGTTTTAATGAGGGCTCACTTGATTTTTATTCAATCAAAAAAGGAATAGATTCTAAATCAACATTGAGAATTTATGATTTTAAACTTAAGAAACTTCCAGCTTTAACAAAGCTGTTAACACTTGCATCTTTACAAGGTATAGCGGATTTATTATCTGGGGAAGGAATTAGATTTAATGAATTTGAGATGAATTTTGTGAACAATGATCAACTTATAACAATTGAAGAAATATATGCTATTGGACCAGCAATCTCTTTGTTGATGAATGGTTATGTTGAAAAAAATAGATTAGTGAGTTTAAGAGGAACGTTAGTTCCAGCTACAACCCTAAATAAGACGATTGGATCAATCCCTTTTCTAGGCGAAATATTAGTTGGAAAAAAAACTGGTGAAGGTGTTTTTGGTGTTAGTTTTAAAATTAAAGGACCGCCAAAAAATTTAGAGACAACTGTAAATCCTATTAAAACTCTAACACCAAGGTTTATAACAAGAACATTAGAAAAAATAAAAAAGAATTAAATTAATTCAATCTTAATATGTCTTTTTTTACCAATAGAAAGTTTAAGATAATTCTCATGAAAAGATTTATCATTTATTAAAAATTTATCATCTTCAATAGTTTGATTATTTATCCTTATAGCTTTTCCCTTTATCAATCTTCTAATTTCACTTTTTGAATTTTCGAATTTTGAAATAACAACTAAATCAAGAATATTAATATTCTTTTTTAAAATTGATCTTCGTAATTTAATAGAAGGTAAACTTAATCCTTTTGAATTTTCTGAAAATGTTTCTTTAGCTACTTTTTCCGAATTTTGAGCTTCTTTTTTTCCATGAAGCATTTCAGTTGTTTTATTTGCAAGTAAAATTTTTAAATTATTGACATCTTCATTTTTAAAATTTTCTATTTCATCAATGTCTTCGTCAGTAAAAAATTTTAAAAATTTAACAACATCTCTATCATCTGTATTTCTCCAAAATTGCCAGTAATCATAAGGAGACAAAAATTTTTTATCTAACCATATTGCTCCATCAGAAGTTTTTCCCATTTTAGCACCTGATGCTAGAGTTATAAGAGGAGTTGTTAGGCCATAAGCTTGTTTATCTGAATATCTTTTTATCAGTTCAACACCATTTACAATATTACCCCATTGGTCTGAACCACCAATTTGAAGAACACAATCTTGTTTTTTATTTAATTCTAAAAAATCATATGCTTGAAGTATCATATAATTAAATTCCATATAACTTAAAGACTGTTCTCTATCCAATCTTGTTTTAACACTTTCAAATGTGAGCATTTTATTAATTGTGAAATGTTTACCAATTTCCCTAAGAAAGGTGATGTAATTTAAATTTTTAAGCCATTTGTAATTATTTACAAAAATAGGTTTAGTTTTTTTATTGGTTGAACTTAAAAATATTTTTAAAATCTTCTCAATATTTTTTGAATTTTTTTCAATTTCCTTTTCTGATAATATCTTACGAGTTTTGTCTTTACCAGATGGATCACCAATCCTTGTAGTGCCACCACCTAACAAAACAATAGGCTGATGTCCATACCGCTGTAATGTTCTTAGACACATTATTTGAAGCAAACTACCAACATGAAGACTTTCAGCTGTACAATCAAAACCAATATAAGCTTTAATATTTTTTTTATCTAATAATTTAGATAATTCTTCTTCGTTGGTACACTGATAGAAATAACCTCTATCTTTAAATTCTTTTAAAAATTTATTCATAGGTCTATAGTTCTACAATATACAATATTTAATAAAAAAAAATAATAATGGGAAAGATTTATACAGCAATGGGTCTTATGAGCGGGACCTCTTTAGATGGGGTAGATGTCTCAATAATAGAATCAGATGGTATAAGTGAATATTCATCAATTTTAGATAGATATTTTGAGTATGATAGTAAACTTATTAAAAAAATACATGAAATAAGGGATAAAATTTCAAATCCTAAAGATTTAAACAAATACTATGAAGAAATAAAAGCTTTAGAGAAGGATATTACTTTATTCAATTATAAAGCAGTAAATGAGACAATAAAAATTACAAATTCGAAAATTAATGTAATAGGCCTTCATGGACAAACTATATTTCATGATTCAAAGAAAAAGATAACAAAACAACTAGGCGATGGAAAATTATTATCTCAGTTAAGCAAAAAAAAGGTTGTTTATAATTTCAGGCAGAATGACCTAGACAACGGTGGTCAAGGAGCTCCATTAGCATCAATCTTTCATAATGTCATTGCAAATAAGATAAGTAAAGAATTTGGACTTAGATTTCCAATTGGTATTTTAAATATTGGTGGAATAGCAAATGTAACTATGACAGTAGATGAAAAAAAATTATGGAATAAGGATAAAATTTATTCATATGATATAGGACCAGGTAACTGTTTAATAGATGAATGGATCAGAAAAAATTCAAAAAAAAGATATGATGTTAATGGATTAATATCCAGAAATGGAAAAATAGATGAACTGGTTTTAAATCAAGCGTTAGAAAATTTTAATCAAAATTTAAATTATGAAGAATCTTTAGACATCAAAAATTTTGATATTTTTTTTGCAAAAGGTCTTTCATTAGAAAATGGTGCTGCAACAATCACTGATTTCACAGCAAAACTTTTATCAGATGCCATTAGATACATTAATGAAAAGAATAAAATTTCTATCAATAAATGGCTTGTATGTGGTGGTGGGAGAAAAAATTTTTACTTATTAGAAAGGATAAAAAAAAATTTTTTAGAATTACTCTTAGAACCAATAGATGACTATAAAATAAATGGAGATTTCGTCGAGTCGCAGGCTTTTGCATTTTTAGCTATAAGAACTCTTGAGGGTATGCCGATATCATTTCCTAGTACAACTAGATGTAAAAAGTTTTTGACTGGAGGAATTATTGCTGAAAATTATTAATAAAGTGCTATTTCTTTTTTTATATATTTGTCTAAAGTTTTAACCAAGCTACTTTCATTTTTTGAAAAAAAATGGTTTGCATCTGCAATTGACTGAAACTCAACTTTTATTCCTTTTTGAGCACTAAGTCTTTTATCAAGTTCTGTGATGTATTCTAAAGGTACCAGCTCATCTTTTTTACCATAAACTATCAGACCTGAGGTAGGACATGGTGAAAGAAAAGAGAAATCATAAGCATTTGGTTGAGGAGATATTGCAACAAATCTATTTATTTCTGGTCTTCTCATAAGTAGTTGCATTGCTATTAACGAACCAAAAGAAAAACCAGAAACCCAACATTGTGAATTATCAAAATTTTCTCTTTCAAGCCAATCAAGTGCCGCAGCTGCATCAGCTAATTCACCTTGGCCATTATCGAATTCACCATCACTTTTTCCTACGCCTCTAAAGTTAACTCTACAAACAGAAAAGTCGTTATCCACAAATGTATGAAAAGTTTCAACAACCACCTTGTTATTCATAGTCCCTCCATATTGAGGATGAGGCTGTAAAACTAATGCAATAGGCGATGTACTTTTTTTGCTTTTATAATATTTAGCCTCAAGCCTACCCGCAGGTCCTGGAATGAAAATTTCTAAAATTTTATTATCCATAATTGTTAATGATAATTATTCTCAAAAAAAAAATAGACATATCACAAGTACGTGACAAATTGTTAGTCTTTTTTTATCAATGATACTTGACTATTTTAGTCAGGTTTATATATACCCAGGTAAAATGCGGAATTATGAAACTTACGTCTAAAGGTAGATATGCGGTAATGGCTTTAGTAGATCTGGCTAGATTTGATAATATCAATCCAGTTTCTTTAAGAGATATATCGTTAAGACAGGGGATTTCCTTAGATTATTTAGAGCAAATTTTTTCAAAACTAAGAAAAAAAGAAATAGTACAAAGTGTTAGAGGAACACAGGGTGGTTATATATTAAATAAAAAAGCTAAAGAGATAAAGTTAACAAATATTTTTGATGCTGTAGATGAAAAAGTAAAAACTGTTCAATGTAAAAAAGAGTCTAAAAAAGGATGTAATGGTAAATCCACAAAGTGTTTAACACATAATCTTTGGGATGAACTTGAAAATCATATCAACAATTTTTTTAGAGAAAAAAGTTTAGAGGATTTAGTTAAAGATAATATTGAGAGAAGAAATTAAAATGGATACTAGACAAAAAGATGTAGAAAATTTAAAAGATTACAAATATGGTTTTTCAACCGATATTGAAAATATTAAAGCACCAAAAGGACTTAATGAAGAAGTAATTAAATTTATTTCAAATATCAAAAAAGAACCAAAATGGATGTTAGATTTTAGATTAAAAGCATTTGAAAGATTTAAATTATTGAAAGAACCAAATTGGCAAAAGCCTAAATATCCTAAAATTGATTATCAAGATTTGTATTACTACTCAGCACCCAAAAGCATGAAAGACAAACCTAAAAGTTTAGATGAATTAGATCCAAAACTTTTGGAGACTTATAAAAAACTAGGCATACCATTACAAGAACAAGCAAGACTTAATGGTATAGCAGTTGATGCTGTTTTCGATTCTGTTTCTGTTGCAACTACATTCAAAGGTGAGTTAACTAAACATGGTATAATTTTTTGTTCAATGTCAGAAGCAATACAAAAACATCCCGATCTTGTAAAAAAATATTTAGGAACAGTTATTCCAATAACTGACCATTTTTTTGCTACTCTTAACTCAGCAGTTTTTACTGATGGATCATTTGTTTATATTCCTGAAGGAGTTAAGTGCCCGATGGAGCTTTCTACTTATTTCAGAATTAATGCATCAGAGACAGGTCAATTTGAAAGAACATTAATAATTGCTGATAAAGGGAGTTATGTGAGTTATTTAGAGGGATGCACTGCGCCAATGCGAGATGAAAATCAATTACATGCAGCAAATGTTGAATTGATTGCTTTAGACGATGCAGAAATAAAATATTCAACTGTACAAAATTGGTATCCGGGGGACGAGAATGGTAAAGGAGGAATTTATAATTTTGTGACTAAAAGAGGACTATGTAAGGGTAAAAATTCTAAGATCTCTTGGACTCAAGTAGAAACTGGCTCAGCAATAACTTGGAAATATCCTAGTTGCATTCTTAAAGGCGACAATTCGATTGGTGAATTTTATTCAATAGCAATTACTAATAATCACCAAAAAGCAGACACAGGTACCAAGATGATTCATTTAGGTAAAAATACTAAAAGTAAAATAATTTCAAAAGGGATTAGCGCAGGATTTTCAGATATGACTTATAGAGGACTTGTTGATATTAATTCAAAAGCAAAAAACTCAAGTAATTATACTCAATGCGATTCTCTTTTAATGGGAAATAAATGTGGAGCCCATACTGTTCCATATATTAGAAATAAAAATTTTGACTCAAATATTGCACATGAGGCAACAACTTCAAAAATAAGTGAGGAACAATTACATTACTGTCAACAAAGAGGATTAAA
>MDSV01143914.1_pt1 | contig 12334 bp, 20 predicted proteins | sample 810851 | NCBI WGS metagenome assembly MDSV01 (sample SAMN05326640, study PRJNA326480) | marine metagenome | isolation source: seawater | place: Atlantic Ocean: North East | collected 2012
AAAAATGTTAGTAAAGTTGAAAGTTTAGTAGGGGCAAACTCAGAGAGTAGCATTCTAGCGTTCCTCTCTGTCTAATCCTGGCTCGCCTTCAGTTCCACCTTCTTCGCTGTCTAAGTCCATTTTAGGCTCTTCAGCATCCATATCAGCAACAGCGTCTAAATCTAAATCACCAGCTGGTTCCATTGAGTCTGAACCTTCTGGCTCATTACCTAAGTCTATGCCTGACTCTTCGCCAGTTAAAACTCTACTAGCACCGTCCATACCTGAACGTGCTGATTCAATTGATCCTAATGCTGTTTCTAAAGTACCTTTGGCCGCATTTGAGAAAGAGTCTGCTTTATCTTGACCCATTTCATCTCTAATAGCATCTACTAATGGTGGAAGGTTTTCGTTCATTAGTTCGCCTAGTTGCTCTTGCATTTTTTGAAGTTGGTCAACCATGTCCTTAGCGGCTAATACTAATTCTGCTGACTCCATTTCACCTTCTGTTAAATCTTCTTTAACAGGCTTCAATTTCGCATCTTGTTTTTTCTTCATCATTGTGGGCATTTTTTTCTCAGTGAGCCATTTTTCTAATGCTTCTATAGTTAAGATAGCATTCAAATACTTGGGGTTAGTATTTGAGTTTTCACCTTTGAGTTTAAATGAGTTAATATCTGTTCTAGTAGTTTCTAGAATATCTAATGCTAACGATGGTGTTAGTTTATTAAAATCAATTTCATGATTAAATGTTTTTTTGAGTTGTTGGTTCACTTTAGAACTTGTTACTCTTTTTTCTATTTCGCCCAATTTCATAATTTTAGCCCTTTAATTTTATATAATGTATTTATACAAGTTGGATTGCTTTTGACAATTCTTTTAATTCATTTAATGCCATATCTGCACGATATCTACTCTGTTCTAGTAGCGTCTCGTACAGCGTTATAGCGTCTTCATTGTGCTTTTTATATGCTTCTGATAAGTGATACTTGTGAAAAATACAATCATTCTTATGTTTAGCTAATTTTTCGTCTAAAAGCCTGAATTGATCAGGGTGTTCGTTTATATAATAAGCTACAGCATAGCCTACAGCACCTAATCTAGAATAGAACTCTATCTTTATACCATCACGTTTATAACGCCATGCTCCACCTTTTATCTGAAATATTACAGAATCATTCACACGGGTGAATCTTTCACCCTTTGTGATAATTGGAAATTTAACGTCTGAGGTTAGGTTTTTTGCCATAGAGTACATCATCTGTGAGCTTCTTACGCCACAATACACTTTTACTTACCAATAGATTAATTAAGTGGTACTCTTCTTGTTTTATGTTAGATCGTAGTATCTGCTGTTCTGGAGCATTTTCTATAGCTTCTAATACTGCTTCTTCTTTGGCAGATAGCCACACCCTAACCATAGGTGATATTTTAATAAACATTTACTTTTTATATTGAGCTAACCATTTTTGAGCAATCTTATTACGTGGCTCCTGGTTTAAAAACTTTCTAATGTTTGATTCAACATTTTTAAAAGCTTCTGCTCTTTCTGGATCTTCTAGTCCGCCTGAGTTATCAATAACAAGAAATCTGTCAGCACCAAATAATTGCTGAAATTTCATAATATTTTCTTGTACTCTACGCCACATCTTTTCTACTTCTTCAGGTCTAATCGTTCTACCCGGTCTGTCTAAATTTCGTTGTTGTGATACTGCTAATTTAGTATTAACATATAACATCATTGTGCCGTAACCTTGATCAATCATTTCTTGTCTAATTCTTGCTGTCTTTTCTAAATCTCTACCAGTGCCATCAATAACTACACCTAGCTTACCATCTAGCCACCAATGTTTTTGTTTGTCTGTTTGAGCTTTAGCTTGGTCTCTTGTTGCTTGACCGTCTGGACTATAAATTTGTTCTGGATCGTTAACGTCTAGGCCCTTCTTTGACATTAGGTATTCAAACATTTTATCTGAATCGATAAATTTTAATCCAAATTGTTTTAATACTTTTTGTGCTACAAATGATTTACCAGAACCTGGTCCACCTGCCATAAAAATTGCTTTGAAAATATGTTTATCGTTTGGGCCTTCGTCTAGATTTAGACCAGTGTCAATCAGTCTTTTTTTTTGAAGAGAGTCAGAAATATTTAATTTTTGCTTTGCTCTCTTGTCTAGCTGTTGTAAAATTCTAGTGTTAGCAATACTACCTGACATTACGTTGTCTAGTAAATCTAATAAAGGAATTAATCCTGATACAAAGTTTGCTGGTACACTCTTACCTGCTCTAGCCATTTCTAAAGCTCTTTTTGCCTTAGCAAAATTTTGAGAACCAACCATAAGTCTTAAAGCCTGAGTTGCTGTGGCATTATCACCAAAGCCTTCTTTCATGCCTGCTTTGAATTTTTGTATGTCTGGATTTTGTTCTGCAGGTACTATTTTTAATGCTCTTGCTACAGCGCCTTGTAAACCTTCAATGTTTTTGTACATAGTAGTAAGTTGATCATGTATATCAGCTGTACCAGTTACTGGTTTGCCTTGTATTTCTGTAGCACTATCCATAACGCTTAAACGGTTAATGTGCCTTTCAATATCTATAAGTTTGCTGTATAATTCTTCTAACGATTGATACTTTCTATTATCTTGTACATCTTCTTCAACGTCTACACTCTGTCCAGGTTTAATTTTTTGTCCTACGTTAGGACCTGACTTTTTGTTTAACTTAATAGATGTTTTTCCGCCTGATGTTGAAATATCAATATTTGGATCTTTCTTTGCATCTATTTTTAGTTCTTGTCCAGGTGAAGTTTTAATTGTTACTTGTTGACCATCTGGTGAAACTTTAGTAACTTTGCCTTTAGTAGTATCTAATTCATTAAGTAAATTATGCCAACTCATCGAACTTCTCCTGTTTTCTATAATAATCACAAACAATTATTTCAATTGGTTTGTTATCTCCATCAATAAACTGTTCGACTAATCTGCCTTCATGCTCGGGTCTGCCACAGTTTCCGCAATAATTGGTATCAGTAGTTTTTTGTAAAGTCCACCCATATCGTTGACTATAACGAGCTTCCATTATCTTCTACCTGCTTTGTTTAGCGCCTGTACTCTTCTAGATGCTGGATTAATACGTTTAGTCCTATTAGCCTTACGAGATATTCGTCTACTGAACTTGGCTTTTGTAATAGCTAGTTTAATACGTTTTTGTATGTTAGGTGCTTTGTAGCAAGAACCTGGATTCGCTACAATCTTACCTTTAAGCCTTCCGCTTGAACAACGGAATTTACGGACTACTTTTTTGCCCGATCTGGCCCATGCCATTGTTGCTTCTGATGTAATTTCATTTACTAGCATACTTGTATTTAGTATGAAGTTTTAATTAAGAATAATTAGTTGGTAGGTTAAAAATGCTACTGCTGATATCAAAGCACCTATTATTCCTACTCCAACTGTCATCATTTGTTTTGATCTTGTTGTTTTGTCGTTGTACATAGCGTCACGTAACTCCACTAAAACTTCGTCCATTTTAGTCATACGCTCGTCAATCGAGTCTAGTTTCTCTTCCATTCTTTTATACCTTTCTGCACATAAGTCCACGTGTGCTTCGAGGCTTTCTTTTTCAACGTCTAGTACTGCCATTGTGTTTTCCCACTATGTTTCTGGGCTGGATCTACTTACAATGTGCCTGTGTGTGTTGCCTATAAAGTTTGCCTAAGTTTTTGTTAAGTTCCAACTGTAATTATTTATCTGATTAGGTATATTATACGACCACAAGTAGTCCTATAGGTCTATAGCAATACAGGTCGTATTTACTTTATCACCAGTTGTAGCAAGTGAACTAACAGATAAATTTACAGTCTCTTTTAAGCTACTTACAATAGGAATTAAATCTAACTGTTCTTTTAATAAACCTACATCATCACCAGCTGATGCATATATGTCTGCTAGTTCAAAACCAAATTCAAATGTCCATACTTTATGTTTTCCTGAATAACCAAACCCTTTACTACCTATACCTGTGACCTCAGTAATAAGTGGCTTTGTTAATAGAATAGGTTGAGCTCTAATTGAAATACATTGAATTATTGTTTCCCAGTTACGCTGTTCATTCCTACTAGTGTTCCATGTTTCTCGATTATTAATAATTTGATTCAAATCATCTACAAAAGGCATCTGTACCCCTTCTCTAAATTCAGATATTATCCCCGATGGTGAAACATCTACTAACGTACTAATCTTATACTTGCTTCTTACTTGCCCAAATTCATATCCAGCGTGTGGTGATCCATGTGATTGACTCATACTCAAAATTCTATCCTCTGCTCATTAAAGTTACCTACACTAGTAAACTCATAACTATCTCCACACGTTCTTCCACAAGTAAATAATTTAGGATTTTTATCATTCATTTTATTAGACCAACTGCTAACTAAATCGTTATTATAAAATTTATGTTCCATTATTTCTTTTAAACTATGTGTTCTTGTACTATTAAAATCTTTTCCGTAGCGTTCTTGTAAATCTATTATTTGTTTTGTTTGTATATTTTTTCTACCAGCAGAATATCTATTTGTACCAACCCAACAACAAGGCCAAGCCTTTGCTTCAAAGTCTATATAAATCATATTCTTCTTTTTATATTTACAGGTTATAGGCGTTTGGTCTACATAAGTTTGGAACGACCCAAACTTATCTATAATTTGATCATATTTTGATTTATTTTTATTTTCTTTACTAGAAATAGTATGTTCTGATTTTCTAGTTTTAACTGTTAAGGCATCATTACTAGCTTTATTAAATTCTTCTACTTTTACAAATCTACTAGTATTTTTAAAATTAATGCTTTTGATTCCTAAATTTTTTGCTAATTCTTTTGCTTCTGATATTTGATGTATATTATGATCAAATATTAAATAATCCCAATGAGCTTCTCCACCTGCTTGAACAAATGCTGTAACATTTTCAATAATTTTATTCCAATTACTATTAACACGATATAAATGATTAGTATCTTTAAGACCGTCTACACTAATTGTTATTGAATGCTTTGGCCCATCTAAGATTTTTGCTAACTTTCTCCACCAGTCTGGTGTTCTAGCACTAGCATTGGTTACAATACCTATTCCTTCAATTCCTGTGCTTTTTACAAATTCTAAACATTCTAAAAAATTGTTACTAGCAATACTATCACCGTAATTACCACACCAAAAAACATTATTAACATATTTGACAACATCAGGTGTTAATATGTTTTTATAATCATCTAAAGACATTTCGTCTATAGGCATATAAGGATTTACTGTGCCTTCATCTGTAACTCTAGCACATTGAGGGCAAAGTAAATTACATTTACTAGTGTGTTCAAAATGTATTTGTGTTATTTCGTTGAGGTTAAGATAATTCATTATATATGTACTTATCTTAGAGTGAGAGGGTGGTCAAAAAAATAGGCACTATAAAAGTGCCTATTTTAAATACTTTTAAACTATATTAAGATACAGCGTTTGCTGTTAAGATTCCTAATTTAGTAGCTGTTACAGTTGATGAACTTAAATCAACTGAATCAACTGTGCCTAATGCTCTAATAGCCGCCTGCATTGTTGCCGCGTCTAAAGTGCCTTCAACAGCAAAAGTTTGCTGTGAGTTAGTGTCTAACATAGGACCTATTGCTACGATAGTATTTGTATTACTGATTACTGTATGTGCCGCCGCTTGAGCGCCGTCTGGACCAGTTGAAGCGTTAGCATTAACGTAATCAACTGTAAAGAATGACATATCAGCTCCCATCATCTCAACGTTTGTAGACGCCGCTGTAGGGTGTGCTTTACTTACTGATGGCATAATATTCTCCTTAAATTTATATTAACCGATTAATATTAGCAAGTATACTTTAACCTGCTTTATATACTTTTATTTATCATAAAGAAAGGGCCCGTAGGCCCTTTCCGTATTTGTTAATATTCTAACTATTAGTTAAAGTATGCTACAACAGCCGCAGTTACGCCTGTTTGACCACCAAAATCTGAACCTGCCGCCGGAGCAACACCTTCTGATAATACGTGAACAACATCTGAAGCGCCAGCGTTGAAACCACCTGCTGTATCGTCACCGATACCAACGATAGTTGCTGTAAGGCCTATGAAAGCAATACAACCATCAAGCTCTGCTTGTGTTAAGTTAGTTTTAGATAAGCTAGTTAAAGCTACTTCTTTTCCAGCAAAACCGATTTCTGTTTTACCGTGTACTCTTGTTAAATCTGCCATTTTAAGTCTCCTAAATTTTTATCCGCTAGTGCGAACATACTAATATTTATACAATTTTGGAGATTTTTAACTACTATGATTAATTTTTAATACCACCTATACGGTCTTTTAAGCGTGGATCTCGTATAGCTTTGTATAAGGCCGCTCCTGCTACTGCTCCCCATACAAGTGGATTTTTAGATAGTGGGCTCTTAGCTTGATCTACACCTAAGCCACCTTTTTTAACTGTCTTAACGTACATAGGTGTTAAGTCACTGCCTCTAGCATTGTGGTTTAAAGCAAAACCTAATCTAGTAGCCGCCACTTTACGTTCATTTGGCAACATTCTAGGCCAGTCAGCAATAATACGTCTCATTTGATTTGTAGTACCGCTTCTAACACCTAAGCCTCTTTGAATCATTATTAATGCTCTACGGTCTGCTTGAGTATCCATTCTGCCATTAACAATGTCCATTAAATATCTTTTTACTTGAGCTTGTGGCACTTTATCAACACTAGCTAACAAGTTATGTAAGTCTGTACCGCCTGGTCTAACGCCATCAAATCCTGCAAACCTCATAGTACTTCTAGCATAGGCTTTAGCTTGAGCAGGGTTTTCATACTTCATTACTTGTAGTCCAAGTAAATGAGAATATAACGTATCACCTAAACGTGCTTGACTACTGGCATTAATTCTTTTAGGGTCTCTAAACATTCTAGCTTCGCCTAACTCTTCTCTTATAAATTCAAATGCCATTATTTGCTCCAGCTCTTTGCTTGATTAAAGTTTGCTGTATTAAATTCTAATCTATCATTTAGTTTTACAGCACCGCCTTCAATACCAAATGCTACAAAACCTTCTGGGTTTGTAACTTTATATCCTGTATCTGTTTTTAAGAATGTACCTACATTCTGTTCTATTAATTCTAATTTCTTTAACAATTTTAATTTAAGTTGTATAACTTGTTTATATACTGCCATAACTGCTAATAAGTTATTTAAATTATCATCTACAAATTGTTCTAACGTTAAATTACGTTCAATTCTTTTCTGTGCCGCTGGACTATCTGGTCCACCTTTTAAAGCATCAATTTCTTTGTCCATTCTTTCTTTAAAGTATACCACAAAGTCTTTAACAAATGCTGTAGGCTCACCTATACTTTGTCCTGCTGTAATTTTTTTATTAATAAATGGTTTAACCCATTTAGCTAAATCAGGTTGTTGTAAAAATGAATTAAATCTTTCTTTATCTACTTTACCTAATGTGTTTTTACTTTGTCCTAATGCTTGTAATATTGTTTGGTTTTCGCCTTTTGTTAATGTTGCTTTACCACTAACATCTTTATAATAAGCATCATCTACCCAAACACTAGGTATTTTCTTTAAATTATTTACACTAGCACCAAAGTCAGCTTTCATATCAGCTAATGTTTCGCCTTCATATGTTGTATGAAAAACAACACCAATTTTTGCTTGTTTAATTATTTTACCAATACTACTATCTGTTGGGACAGCATAGGTAATAGTATTAGGTGTAAATGTTAAATGTGCTTCGCCATTAATATCTGATTCTTCAATTGAATCGTCAGTAAACATCATATCACCTTGTAATACTTTTTGAATTCCTAGTTTACTTAATTCTGATAATGCTATTTTAAGTTTAGCATTTAATCCTTCTCCAGGATACCATTTGTCTATGTCAGCATTAGATTTGGCCGCTTTTTGTTCAGTCTTACCAAATACTGCTTTAGTGCCTACAAAGAACTTTCCATCTACTGGATCTGTGCCAGCAAATACTGCCGGAGCACCGTCCCATTTAACTGTTACTTGACTCTGTGCCTTACCTCCTGTGTAAAGCATACCTCTAATAGCATCAATATATTTTAGAGATGAAATAGCACCATCGTATCCGTTATTTAAAATTAAATCTTCTAAATGCTCTAAATGTAAATTTTTATCTGTTGCTTCTAATAGTGTTTGCCATGTACGGCGTTTGAGTACTTCTGTTATTAGCATTTTATTTTCCTAATTCTGCGGATACTTGTTTACTTGCCATCCTGCCAGTTTTTAAATTTACCCATTGAGCACCTTTCCACTCATAAGGAGCACCGTCTGATGCTTTTTTAAGTGTACCTTTTGCTATATTTGAACCTTGGTTTTGTGCCGCGGCTGGTTCTGGGTCTCCTTCAGGAGCTGGCATAGTTTCTTGTACTTCTTTAGAAATTTCATTTGGTAATTTGTCTTGTATTTGTTCAATGTAAGATTGCATTTCTACAGCTGACTTAGGCTTTAGCATAATACCTATTACAGTTCTTAAAATAGCATTGGCGCCTTTTTTGTCATCACTAACACCAAGTTCGCCAGTAGCTTTCTTCCACGATACTTTAGCTGAACTAGAACCATAAAATCTTTCATGCCAGGCTTTTAATAAACCAGCTGGGTTTGTTTTAGCATGATCTTGATGCTTTGCTATAACATTTTTCCACGCCTTATAATGTCGTGTTGTCATGTCTATAACTTCGCCTATTTGGCCACCCTTACCAGATATGCCACCTGATAACTTGTAACTACCTTTACTGTAGCCTTTTACGTTATCAATTTCATTAATTTTCATGCTTTAATTTCCTAATTCCTCTAGTGAATTTGACTGGCTCTTGTTTTCTAATAGCCGCTATAAATCTTTTTTCTAGGTCTGTTGCTGTTTCTTCATTGAAATTTTCTTTTATCATATTGATTAAATTAATCGATGATTGGATTAGGTGAGTTGCTCTACTTTCTACCACGTGTTTGCGATCCCTATCGTACGATATAGAATCTAATTCTTCTAGTAATGATCTTGTTTTTCGTTTCATTAGAGTCTCCCTGTAATGTTATTTATTGAATTTTCTTCACTTCTATTAATATCTTGTATACACTTTTTTCGCTAAAATCGTTAAATATAGTATATTAGAAGTAATCATTAGGAGTAAACATTATGAATAGAAGTAGTCATTTTGCTAATTTGGCAGGATTAGTCTATGAACAATTCGACGATAAATTAACAGCTAAACTAAAAAAGGTTGGATATACTAAAGTACAATTTATAAGCAAAGACGGTGCTCAAGTAGTAGTATTAACAAACAAAGATGAGCAGGTGTTAGCATTTAGGGGTACAGAGCCAAAAGAGTTTAATGATATTAAAGCTGACCTAAAAGCATGGAAGAGCAAGTCCAAAACTAAAGGTAGAGTACATGATGGCTTTTATGACGAAGTTAATAAGGTCTGGAAAGACATAAAAGAAAAATTAAGCACATCAAAACCATTATATATTTGTGGTCACAGTTTAGGTGGAGCAATGGCAACAATCGCCGCTAGTAGATTACAGAATAAATGTAAAGAATTATACACGTTTGGATCACCTAGAGTTGGTAATAAAAAATGGGTAGAAAGTGTTAATGTTAAACACTACAGATGGCGTAATAATAACGACCTAGTTACTAAAGTACCTTTATGGATTATGGGTTTCAGACACCATGGAGATATGATGTACATTAACCATTACGGTAATTTGAGAAACGGTTTGTCTAAATGGCAATTACTTAAAGATTGGGCTAGAGGACATTGGGCGGCTATTAAAAACTTTGAATTATTTGACGGTTTAAGAGATCACGGTATGGCTAACTACGTTAAGAATACTGCTAAAATAAACAAATAATTTAATTTAACTTATATTCAAAGTTTTGAGTTATGTCGTTAATATGAACTTGTTTGGCACCATTCTTAATATGAAAGTGTGTTGCCATAGTTGTTAATGGTGATAATGTTACTAGTCTAGAACAATGATTTTTATTACACCATTCTCCTAATTTTTTTACAATCTCTTTACCAGCACCTTTTTTACGAGACCATACAGTATAAGCAATAGCAATATTGCCATCTTCTGTTCTACTCATATAGTCCATTTCTCTAACTGTATATGGTATTTCAGGACAAAATGCTACACAAATAATAGCCTCAATTTCATCTTGATATTTTAAACCAAAGATCTTTCTTCCATGAAGAATTCTAAAACCTAAAGTAAGCTCAGGCCTTACTGGATCTTCAGATACATCAATGTCGTCTAGTTCAACTAGTTCTGTACCTTTAACCCATCTAAAGAAATCGTCTGTTTTGTCTTTAAAAATTTTCAATATATTCCTCTTTATAAACTAATAATTATCAATATGCCAATATCATTAATAACAATATGGCAATAAACAATACTCCAAATATAATCATAACGCCTTTAAATAAATTTCCTATAGCACCAGGAAAGTTTTTACTAGCATACATTAATACTAAACACAATAATAAAAAGCCTACAAAAGACATATTAGCTTAATACCTCTGTAAACTCCTTCTCAAATGAGTAAGGAAGACCAAGACTATAACAAATATAACCTTTGTCTTTTTCTTTATCTAAATCTTGACTTTGTAAAATCCATTTAATTGCTCTTTTACGAGTTCCAGCACCAGATTTAATTGTGTTTAAAATCTGCCCTTCAAAGTCTTTTACTCTAATAGCTTCTTCTTCAGCTTCTTGCTTCATTGTAGCTTCAGCTTGAATGCTATATTCGTTAATAGCCTTTTGAAGTTCATCATTAGACATAGATGCTGTATCTATGCTTCTAGCATAACTTTTAGAATATGCCGTAGATGCCAATTCGTAAAGAGTATTTTCGTCAACATAACGATCATATTGTGAAGGGGTATAAATGCCGTACTCTGCCCAATGGTTAGGGTCAGTTACAACCATACCTGAAAAACGGTTTTTAGGATCTTCGTCAACCCATGCTTGAGCTTTAATATTAATTGCTTCTAGATGTTTAGTTAGTGCTGACATATTTTTGCTCCTTTTTAACTATACTTACATTATAGCATCTTTGGAGATAAAGTCAACCAGAAAAATAGGATAAAAATACACTACATATAGTGATTCTTTTACAAACGATACAATATCTTGTCTATTGTGCCTGAAGTTAGTGTTCTAGAAAATCTAATGTGACTGTAAACACCATTAAAGTTAATATAAACGTTGTCTGCTTGGTTTGTATAGTTTTTTGTAGTGATTTCAAACCATTCATCTGTGTCTAATTCGCTTATAGCGGCCATACTACCTTCAATTTTTAAAGAACCTGTAAAATTTGTAAAATATACTTGAGCTGTATGTAAAGCAGAGTTTTGATTTAAACTAGGCGAAGCTTCAACTGAAACAGCATTGTTATCAGGCAATGTAATTTCTTGTGAAGTTCTAAACTCTGTATATGGTCCGTCAATTACTTCTATGTTACCCATAGCACCATAATGGTCATCTACAAAAATTACGCCTCGATCGCCACTAGTATTGTCTAAAATACTGTAGTTTAGAAACTGTCCATCAACTTTTAACAAATCACTCTCAGATATATCAAATTTTACCTTGCCTTTTGAAGCATTAGTAATTGTACCTGTTCTACTAATAAGTGTTTTACGATTTTCCTGATCTAGGATATTAAAGACAAATGTTTTACCAGTAATATCTACAGGTTTTTGATCGTTGTTTTTCATTTCTATTACAAGTGGGTTGTTAACACCCTTGTAAACTTTTAAATTACGAGCATACATAGTCATATTCCTGTTCGGTGTGGACCCAATAGTGGTATATACTACTGAGTGGTTTTGTTCTACTAAATAGGTTGTAGTTTTTAGCATTATAAAATTACCTTTATTATACTGTATTTATGGAGCGGACGTGAATAAATTTGAAAAGTTACAGAAGAAATTCCCATTTCTTAGTCATGTAACCTATGCTAATAATGAATATGTTGGTATCATACAAAACTATGATAAACATTGTTTAAGCATATATGACATTGAGCGATTAAAAACCATTGATGAGAAAAAACTATTCTTAGATATGGGAGATGTATGGTGGAATGAGTCTAATAGACTAATCCCTATTAACATATTTTTAAAGAAAGATTTTGCTTACTTTAAAGTATGCCTTAGCACATTCATTGCCAAAGATTGTGAGGTTATTGCTGGACCTCAAATTTCATTAAAAAATATCAGCGAAAAAAGAGTAAAGAAGAGAAGTATTCAATTAGTTAAGAA
>MDSV01096716.1_pt1 | contig 12332 bp, 1 predicted proteins | sample 810851 | NCBI WGS metagenome assembly MDSV01 (sample SAMN05326640, study PRJNA326480) | marine metagenome | isolation source: seawater | place: Atlantic Ocean: North East | collected 2012
CACGTATACTTGGAGTCATACACCATCTGTTACTTCTACAGGTTTAGTAGATACTGCTTTTAATTTGAGTTATGGCTCTTACGCTGTTACCACGGAGGATTCTTTGGGTTGTTATGTAACGGATAGTATTTATTTACCGGAGCCTAATTTATTGACAGTTCAGGCTATTGAGCTTTCTTGGATATCTTGTAAAGATTCTGCTGATGGAGTTGCGGAAGTGCTTGTACAAGGAGGTACAATGCCGTATCATTATAGTTGGGATGGAAGTTCTTACATTACTAATAGTATTATTAATACATTAGGCCCAGGTTCACACATAGTTGATGTGATGGATGCTAAAGGTTGTATGGCTAGTACTTCTGTATTTATTAACGAGCCACCACAGTTGGTTGTTACTATTACAGATAATCTGTCTGTTTATTGTGATGGTATGAGTACAGGTAGTTTAACATCTCAGGCATCAGGAGGTACACCTGGCTATACTTATTTATGGGATGATAATCAAAATTTACCACAAACTACAGCTCAAGCTGTTAATTTAGAAGTAGGACTTTATACGGTTACAGTTACAGATTCTAGAGGATGTATAGCACATGTTCAAGAAACAGTTATTTTAGATCCAAGCATGCAGTTAGATACTACATTATCACATGTTAGTTGTTATGGTTTAGCTGATGGAAGTGCTAGTGTATCTGCTGTTGGTGGTCATGCTCCATATTCTTATTATTGGACAGGACCTAATTATTCTAATACAGCATCTTCTATAGATCATCTTTTAGCAGGAACATATTCTATTAGTGTTGTAGATACTAATAATTGTGTACGAGTTAGTAGTGTAGATATAGTTGAGCCATTACCTATTACTTACAATATTGTTGGTAGTACTGTTAATGAGCATTGTGATGGTTATTGTGATGGTAGAATTTATATTGATTCTCTTTTAGGAGGTACTACACCTTATCATGCTATTTTATATGATAATGTTACATTAGATACGTTGTTACCACTTTCTATAGTTGGTGATACTATTATGGGAGTTTGTAATGGAGATTATACTGTAGTTATTACAGATAGTGAAGGATGTACTTCTTCTTTAATACCTGCTGGTAATGATCATGTGGTTGTATCAGCGACTTATGATGCCCCAACACCATTAATTCTACCACCTTCTGTGATCACTTGTTATGGAGATAATACTGGTATGTTAGAGTTAGACCCTAATACTTATGATCCTAATTATATTTATACTTGGAGTAATGGTTCTACAGGTACTTCTATTAATAATTTGACAGCGGGATCTTATTTTGTTACTGCCCAATATCAAATAATAGGAGGTTTAAGCCCAGTGATTTATAATGGAGGTGCGATAGATTCTTTAATAGGTACGGGAGGATATTTTAATGGGAATAGACATTTAGAGTTAAGTTGTACTAATCCTGTAAGATTGGTTTCAGCAGTTGTTTATGCTGGATCTGTTGAGACTATTACTTTTGAATTAAGAGATAATAACGGTAGTGTATTAGAAGATACTACTATTACTGTTCAAGTAGGAGAGCAGCGTTTATATTTTGATTTTGATATTCCAGTTGGAACAGATTTAGAATTAGGAGTTGCTTCTAATGGATCTAATCTTTTTAGAAACAATAGTGGGGCAATTTTCCCTTATAATATAGGTTCTTTTGTATCAATTACGGGTACTAATGCAAACCCATCTGATTATTATTATTTCTTTTACGATATAGAGATAGAAGAACCAGGAAGTAGTGTTGTAAGTGAGTGTTCAGATACTTCACAGCATACCGTTTTATTACAGGAAAATCAGATTACAGCAACGTCTCAAGTAGATTCTGTTGACTGTTACGGTAACTCTACAGGAAGTATTTCACATATTATTTCAGGAGGAGTTTCTCCTTATACTCATTCGTGGTCTAATGGAGCTACAACTTCTTCAATCACTAACCTTACAGCTGGTACGTATACAGATAATGTTTTAGATGCTAATGGTTGTGAAGTGATGTTTACAGATGTAGTTGAAGAGCCAGATGAATTGACAGTGAGTATTTATAAGTCTTCATCGAACTGTTATGTTTTAGAATCAGATGTAGTAGGAGGTACATCTCCTTATGTATATAAATGGAAGTTGAACAATAGTGTTGTAGGTGCAGGTGCTGAATATGATGTAATAAATTATGGTACATATAGTTTGACTGTAATTGATGCAAATGGATGTACATCTACATCTAGCAATATTACTTATGTTGAATCTTGGAATTGTGTAAATGATGCATGTGTAGATCCTTGTGATGGTAGTGGAACATATTCTACATTATCTCAGTGTGAGGAATCTTGTGGCGCTCCAACAGATATTATTGATGAAAACAATACAAGTATATCTATTTTTCCAAATCCTTTCCATCAATCTACAACTGTAGATTTTGGAAAAGTTGTTAAATATGGAGAGTTAAAGTTGTTTGATGTCCTTGGAAAACTTATAGAGGAGCATGAATTGATAGATGTAGAAAATTTTGTGATAGAGAGAAAAGATAAAATAGATGGAGTTTATTTTATTGAAATAGAAATAGAAAATGAAAAATGGTTTAATAAAATAATTTTAGAATAATAAATGTTATTAAAAATACATTGTTGTTAAATAATAATTCTTTAGGAATAGCTGGTTTTTTAAAGGTTATATTTGCAAGAATGGAAATAAAGATAAAATAGGTATATGAAAAATAATTTTTTTAGTGTAAATATGAAGAGCAGTTTTATTAGAAGTATTATTTTAAAAAAGGTGATACTCTTTCTTTTTTTAGGAGTTTTTTCTACTAATGCTTTTTCCCAAACCCCTTGTGATGTAAATTTACTTAATAATTATTCTGATTGTAATGGAAATTCAGTAATTGTTCAAGCTTTTGGAGGTGGTCCAGGAATAACTTATTTATGGAGTACGGGTGAGTCAACACCAGTTATTACTGTTGATAGTACTGTGACTAATTTATGGCTTATTACTAGTGATACTACTTTTGGTTGTGTTGATACAGCTTTTACATCAGTTACTATTATTGACCCACTTTTAAATCCAATACCATCACCTGTTAATAGCTGTGAGGGAGATGCTATAACTCTTGAGGTTGGTAATTTCCCTACAGTTTCAAACGCAAATATTTTATGGTCAACTGGGGAATCGACTACTTCAATTATAGTTACTCCTCCAGTTCCTGGTGAATTTATTAGTGTTACTGTTTCTGAGAATGGAATACAGTGTATTGATAGTGTATTGGTTATTGTTAATCCATTACCTCAGATAAATACACTATTTGAGGATGATATCAGTGGAATTCTTCCTAATAATCAGCCTCCATGTAATGGTCAAATTGGAGTGCAAGGACTAGGAGGTACACCTGGTTATACTTATAGTTGGACTGCTGGGGGACAGTTTTTTCCAGCTACTAGTTCTACCATTACATCATTATGTGAAAATACTTATTGTGTAACAGTTACAGATGCTAATGGTTGTCAAGAACAAGAATGTTATGATATAGAATGGAACCCTTGTGATTTAAGTGTTACTTCAGCAACACCTATACCTTGTTATGGTGATAGTTCTGAAGTTAATGTATTTTCTAATGATACCACTTATGGATTAGGACCTATTCCACTTACAGGAGCTGATCGATTTATTTGGACTGCATATAGCCTGCCTTCAATGCAGATTGTAGCACAGGATATTGGATTTTGGGTTGCAAATCCAGGAGGAAATTTCTTCCCAGTAACGAATACATTTACATTACCTGCTGGTGAGTATATATTCTCATGTTATGATAAATCATGGGAAGATTCATGTTATATGAATTATACTATTACCCAACCAGATCCTATTGTTATCTACACTACATCTGATAGTTCTACTACAATGTATGAAAATGATGGATGGATAATTATAGATTCAATCACAGGTGGTGTAGGGGGCTATAGTTGGACATGGTATGATTCTTCATATGCTAATTCTGGAGGTGTACTACCTGCTAATATATTACAAATAGGAGGTGATACACTTGATTCTCTTTATTTTTCACATGAATTTTATGGTGGTTATTCTATACTTGCCACAGATACTAATGGTTGTGAATCTGATACAACTATTTATGTTTTAACAAATCAAACTCCACCTAGTATTGATACAATTATTATAAAGCACGAAACATGTTGGGATTTTCAAGGACCATTTAATGATGGAGAAATAACTGTTTTTGCAGTTGATAGTTCAGTGCCTCCAATGTATTATGTCTGGTTTGCTGTTTCAGATGTAACTGTTGATGGAGTTGCATATACAGCTGGAGATACTATTAGGAGTGACACCACTACTTTTGCTTTCCCTCCTAATCATTATTCTTCAACTTTATCAGGTTTATCACCCGGTGCCTATAATGTACATATTTATGATTACTTTCATAATGATAATTATACAGAACCAAATATTATAATTGTTAATGCAGCTGATAGTATATATCCAATTATAGAACCACCTAATCGTGATACTATTATTGACTGTGCAACAGATTTATTTTTAAGTGCTATAGCTTTTCCACAACCACCACCTTTTGGCAACGCACAACTTGTGCCTGACAGTAACTTGGTTGCTGATAATAATGGATTAAACTCTGTAACACTAGATTTTTCTGCTGGACAACCAACAGGAGCAACATGGACTTTGTATGATGCTCCAAATAGAACATATATGCTAAAATGTAGTGGGACAATAACAGATGCAAATGGAGTTAATTACGATCCTGCCTTTTCTGATTGGGATCCATTTGATCCAACAGGAGGTACAGCTACTGAGCCGCAAGACACAACATGGAGTTGGAACAATAGTACAACTAATATAGGAAACCCTCCATTGTTAAATATTAATGAATACACAAATACTCATGAATATATTTGGATGTTTAATGCTCCAGATAATGGTGCGACACAAGTTATAGGTTATCCAAATTTATATGATCATGAGATTTCAAATATTACTACTGGATTTAATGGACAGTTTCAATGTGAGATTTGGAGTATTGTAGATACAATAATGTATACTTATGAATGGGAGGCCTTTTACACCGGAACAAATAATAGTGTTACTGGTGGTGTTATAAGTACAGCAGATACCTGTGTTACTATTGATTCTCAAACAGTTTGTATGGACTATGTGGTGACTATTACTAATACAAATGGTTGTGAGAATAGAGATACTATAACAGTATGTAAAGATTTAGAAGTATTGGATGCTTTAAATTTAACTTTTACTGATGTGCTTCCATGTTTTGGAGATTTAACTGGTACTATTGATGTTCAAGCAGATCCACAGACGGGTATTCCGGGGTACACATATGCATTATATGATGATTGGTGGACTCCAGGAACTATGATTTTCCCTCACACCCCTTCTGGGTCTTTCCCGCCTCCAGGACAAACATTAGGGGCCGGTATTTATACAGTAGAGATTAAAGATACTATAGGATGTTTAGGTTTCTTCCAGGATACTATTTTTCATCCTGATACAATTTACGCTTGCGGTGTAGATGAATCAAATGACACAACATTTTATTGGGAGCTAGGAACTGCTTATGAAGATACAATTTGGGTTAATGATACTACAACATGGAGTATTAATTTAGGATATTTAGCTCAAAATTTCCAATATTATTTAGAAGTATTAACACCTGATGGATTTGGTTTAACTTCACTTCAGCAAAATCCACCATACTGGGAAGATCCTGCTTATGAGAGTTATACAACTGGTTCTCCAGTAGCTGCTAATAGATGGGGAGTAGTGTTAACTAATGGCGACTCTGTATATCTTAGACCAGATAATGATGTTTATAATCCTGATGGAGAGTATTTATATCATTATCCAACAGTAATAAACAATGGAAATGTTTCTGTTGATTCTACTTTCTTTGTTGGTGAAGGAGGATTGTTTGGATACGGAGATCCTTTAAGTATATTCTTTGATGACCCTGATAATGATACAATTGATAATCAAGGATATCTAATTTTTAGATTAAATAAAATAAGTTGCTATCAGATAGATACGGCATATACTTGTAAATCAGAAGGATTAGGTATGGCTTATATTAGACCATACTGTCCAGAATGTGGAATTGATGATTACGGTGGAGTTCCTTTTGATCCAGATGGAAGTTTAAGTGCAAATCCACCAATAACTACAGGAGATGAATATTATAAGACTGCATGGGTTGCAAGATACGGAATAGCACAAAATCCTTTTTATTCTGCGGGAGATACTGTTAATGCCTCTATTTATCAACTTGGACAGAGTTTAGATCTCAATGGTAATCCGATTGCTAGTGATACTATTGTTGGACTTTATGCTGGTTTTTATCATGTATACGTTGAAGATGCAGCAGGGTGTAAAGAGTTTGTTAGATATCTAAATGTTCTTGAACCTATTGATACATTTAAGACTGTAATTGATACAGTTGTTGAGGTTCTTTGTAAATATGACAATACAGGAGAAATACATGTGATTAATTCTGGTGGATTTGATTCAAGAGCACTAGGGTGGAGTAGTCAGAATGAAGATGGTTCTTTTGGAGCAATTGATACTTTATCTATTGCTAGTAAAACCTCAAGATACACCCTATTAATTAGAGATACTTCTCATATATCAGATCCAATAGCTAATAATCCGTGTAATGATATAAACACTTTAAATAATGCTAATTATGTTGATACTATAGCTCAGATTTATGGTGAAGTTATAATATGGGATAGTTTGTTAGTAGATATTGATATAGCTGGAGAACAAGATTCTATTATCTTCCATGATTTATATGCTGGAAGATATTTAGTTCATGTATATGATTCCTTACCAGATTCCGATTATAGTATGATAGATCCATTTACTGGTAAGATGTTAGATAGCGCTTTTAATTATCTAGCATGTCCAAATGCTCATGAAATATATATTCAGGAGCCATGTGATTCTTTATTTACTTCAGTAACTGTAATAGATAATGTAGCTTGTTGGGGTGATTCAACAGGTATAGGGGCAGGACAAGCAATTGGAGGTATTTTCCCTTATTTTTATCAATGGAATAATGCACCTTTTGGCGTAGATAGTTTGGGTGAAGCTAATGATACGGCCTATTCATTATGGGCAGATACTTCTATTGCTTTTCCAAGTGCTACATGGCATACATTAACTACTACTGATTCTCATGGATGTCAAAGAAAAGATAGTATACAAATGGAGCATAGATATGAAAAGATTACTCCTTTCTATCTTGATAATAATAACGATACAGTTTTTGAAATTAGAATACTTCAAGATAGTGTAACATGTTATGGTGATTGTGATGGTGTTGCAGAACTTCAAACAACAGGAGGTGCTGGACTACCACATACATATCTATGGGATTATACATATACTAGCTTTAATCAACCCGACACTGTAAATGATTTATGTGAAGGGGGGCATAGTGTTTTAGTAACTGATATTTTAGGATGTAAAGAATTAATTACTTTTAGAATTTATGAGCCTGATACTTTAATAGTAATAGGTACTTTAACTTCTCCTATATCATGTTATGAATATGATAATGGAGCTGCTCAAGCACAGGCAATAGGAGGTAATATTGCTCCTCCAACAACGCCTTATTCATATTCATGGCAACTAGATCCAACACTATATACACATTTAGAAGATTCATTATTCTGGTTGGGAGATACAAACAATTTAGGGCAGTCACTTGGAAACCAAACTAGTCAGTTTACAGGTCCAATCTTCCCTCCAACAAATACTGCTCCTTTTACAGAAACAGGTCATGTTGTAACTGTAACAGATTATAAGGGATGTACAGCTTACGATACTGTTAACTTTATTGAGCCTGCAATGCTATGGTTATTACCAACCGATACGGTTTACGCATACTGTGATGATACAGAATCAGCAAGTATATGTGTTCAAGCAATAGGAGGTACTGCTAATTATATCTATACGGCTAATGATCAATATTTGCAAAATAACATTCAAAATCCTACTGGACATAATCAACCATTCTGTATAGATAGTTTAACTCCAGCAAATGATAATTCATCTAGTGGTAATTGTAACCCTAATGACTATTGGATTACAGTTGTGGATGATAGATTCTGTTATGCTGATATCTGTATAAATATTGATAGCGCAACAAATACATTTAATTATGATTCATCAGTAGCACCTTATATTTCAGTACAAAATGCTACTTGTAATGGTGATCAAGATGGGTCAATTACGATTAATAATGTTACTGGAGGTACAGCACCATACACCTTCTTATGGTTAGGTCCTGCTCCTTTTTCTCAGACTACACAAAGTATTTCATCACTTGGAAATGGAGATTATATGTTGAATATAACAGATGCTCTAGGCTGTCCAATACAATACAATATTTTTATTAACGAGCCTGAACCATTAGAGTTTGCAATTTATGGTCATAGAGATGCTACATGTATAGGAGATCTTCCAAGTTTAGGATCTTGTGATGGACAAATTATTATTGAAATTACAGGTGGGGCAGGAGGTCCATATTTATTTGATTTAGATGAAGCAGGTATATATCCATTAACAAATACACAGCCAATTGTTAGTCCTGGAGATACTTTAATAGATGATTTATGTGCAGGTGTTCATACACTTTTCATAACCGATGCTTCTGGATGTGAGAGTGAGCCAGTAGCTGGTCAAACAGGTATCCATGAGATATTCACTGATGTAGTTGTAACTGCTGATTTAGTTACACCAGTTACATCAGCAATATGTGCTGATTCAGCTTCTGGGCAAGCATTTGTTGATTTAAGCGCAAATCCTTGGTCAGGAAGTATTGATTATACTTGGCATGAAGATGCTGCAGGATCACCGACTATGCCTCCTTTAGGAGCAGGTTCTTCTTTTACCTCATTCTTGCCAGGTGATTACTGGTTGGCAGCAAATTGGGGACCTAATACTGCACCGTGGTTTGGTAATCCTATTGCTGGATGTGAGGCATTAACTCCTTTTACTATAAATTCACCAACTCCGATTGTTATAAATGACGGTAATTCAAAAGAACCAAGTTGTTGGGGATTTGATGATGGAGAGTTGAATATAAATATTTCTGGAGGTGTAGGGCCTTATACTTGGATATGGGATACAACTGCATTAGGATATTATATACCAAATCAAGTGATTCCAGTTGGAACAACTAGTGGTATAAATATCGTTGTAGATGTATTATCTCACTTATCTAATCCCTCAACAGGTATTATTGCAGGTACATATACGATAACTGTTACAGATGCAGCTGGTTGTCAAATGACCTTAGATATAGAAATTGATCAGCCAGATCAATTACAAAATAACTTTAATGGTAATATAGATCCGTTATGTGATGGATCAGATGGATCAATTGTGTTTGATATAGAAGGTGGTACGCCACCATTTTCTGCTAATTGGAATGCAAATAATCCTTTTGTTCCAACTCCAAACCCAGGACCTGTTACTCCTTTATCAGCACCTGAAGGAACCTATAATGTGACAATTATCGATGCAAATGGTTGTGAGTTAGAAACATCAACGATACTTGAATCTCAGAGCCCAATATCAATCACATTAGAACCAAAAGTTTATGGAACTAAATTAGACCCTATGGGGAATTTAATACCACTACATACAAGTTGTGCTAATAAAGATGACGGGGAAATTGTAGTTGTTGCAACAGGAGGAAATCCTCCATATACTTATAGTATTGATGGGACACCTGTCAATTCATCTACGATTACAAATGTGTCTGCAGGCTTTCACACAATAGGTGTTAAAGATGCAAATAACTGTCCTGAGGACGAAACTATAACTTTAGTTGAACCTGATGAGTTAAAAACAAATTCAGTAATTACAAATGTCAATTGTTATGGTGGTAATGATGGAGAAATAAAAATTTATCCTACAGGAGGTATTACAGATAATTCTGGTGCTTATACTTATGAGTGGTCACCATCAGTTGATTTTAATGCTGGAGATGATTCTCACGCTGTTGGATTACAAGCAGGTGTTCCTTATACTGTTACACTAATAGCACAATATGGGTGTAAATTAGATGAAACAAATACACTTACTTCACCATTAGAAGAGTTTAATGCAACAGTTACTACATTAAATTATGGTGGACCAATCGGTCAAGGATTTGGTGTTGTATTTATTGACGCTACCACTGATACTTCTGGAAATCCAATTGATGTAAATCATAGCTGGTGTTGGAGTTATACTACTGAAGAAGATTATTCTTATGATCCTCCATTAGTAGATACTACTTGTAACCCAATCGAGAACACAACAAATAGTCAAGGATTGCCAATAACGCATGTATTTGAGGAGGTTGGAGTGCATAACGTAGCTGTTACAGTTACAAATAACGCAACAGGATGCCATTATAAAGAAGAATTTGAAATTGTTGTTCAAGGTATTCCTGACCCAATAAATAATGTATTTACTCCAAATGGTGATGGTAAGAATGATGAGTTTGGTTTTGGTGAGATTGGTATGAAAAATGTTGAGGTAGCTATCTATAACCGTTGGGGAGAGGAAGTTTATTCATGGGAAGGAAGTGATCAAACTTGGGATGGAAAAGGTACGAATGGACAAGATCTTTCCGAAGGTGTCTATTTCTATGTTATAAAAGCATTAGCAGAAGATGGCTATTTCCACGAAAAGAAGGGAACAGTTACTCTATTGAGATAACTAATTAAATAATTTAATGAGAACCTCTGCTATCAGAGGTTTTCTTTTTTAAAAACAATATAGGATGAAAAAAATATTACACATTATATTTTTATTGATATGTTCGCTAAGTATTAATGCACAAATTATACTTTCAGAAAATGATACATTATGTACTGTCCAGCCTTTAACATTAAGTGCTGTTAGTACTACTTTAGATTCATTAAATGTTGATGATATTTATACTGGTGTTCAGGATATTGGATTTAATTTTACCTTTTATGGAAATACCTATAATAAATTATTAGTTTCTTCAAATGGTTATGTAACTTTTGATACAACGGATGCAAATATGTTTTCCCCTTGGGCGATTGGTGGGCCGATACCAAACCCAGGAAATCCACCTGAAAATGCTATAATGACACCATGGCATGATACTAATCCATTTGTTAATGGTGTTATTTATTATGGTTCTTTTGGAATTGCTCCAAACAGAGTATATATTGTTACTTGGTGTCAAATGGCAATGTTTGATTGTACATCATTAATTGCCACATCGCAACTTTTTATGTATGAAGGTTCTAACAAGATAGAAATGTATATACAAGATAAGCCAATTTGTTTAACATGGAATACTGGTCAAGCAATTCAGGGACTTGTTGATGCTACATCTACTAATTTTGATATTGTTGATGATCCTGTTTTATTACTCCCAAGAAATGCACCATTAGCTTGGACCGCAACTAATGAAGGTTGGGAGTTTTTACCTAACGGACCTACTTCATATACTATAAATCAGATCCCTTTTCAACCTCCAGCTACCGGACAAACTACTTGGAAAGATGCTGCAGGCAATATTTTAGGTGTTGGTCCTTATTTAGCAATTAATCCAACAACTACCACTACTTATTATGCGGAAATGCCAATTACTTGTTCTGGAAGCGCATTATTCGATTCAGTTACAGTATTTATAGATACTGATCTAGATATTAATGTTAATTCTTTTGACGCTTCATGTTTGGGTAATGATGGTCAAGTATTTGTTGATCCTATACTTAGTACAACACAGCCTCCTTGGAATTTCGAGTTATTAGATAATGCAGGGAATTTGTTGCAATCTGCAAATGGTGTTACTTCTAATTATACTTTTTCGAATCTATTTCCAGGAACATATATAGTTAGAGTATTTGATGGTTTAGGATGTTCAACTCAGAAAAATGTTACAATATCACAAGTAGGGGTTAACTATTCAGTATCAACAAATATAGAGCATGTAAGTTGTTATGGATATACTGATGGTAGACTTGCAGTTCATACTAATGGAGGAAGTCCTACATCTTCTTATTCTATTTATTTAGATGGTGTTTTAAATACTAATCCCGTAGATTCTGTATTTTTAGATGTTTCTCCAGGCTTTCATATTATTACTGTAGTTGATGATAATAGTTGTACAGTAAGAGATACTGTATATGTTGAAATGCCACCATCTCCATTACAAGTAAATATTGCTACAAAAACTACTCTATGTCATCAGGATAGTTTAGGTCAGTTGATAGCCATAGGAGCAGGAGGAACACCG
>MDSV01120806.1_pt1 | contig 12331 bp, 8 predicted proteins | sample 810851 | NCBI WGS metagenome assembly MDSV01 (sample SAMN05326640, study PRJNA326480) | marine metagenome | isolation source: seawater | place: Atlantic Ocean: North East | collected 2012
TATTCAATGTGCATTTGTAGAAGAAAAAACGACAATGCCATTTGGATATGCATGTATATATAATAGTTCAGATAGCAGAAAAAAGGCAAATGCTGATTGGGAATGTGATATTGAAAATGATATATATGTTTTCAAAGCTAAAAAAGATATTAAAGCTGGAGAAGAAATATTAGTTTATTATGGTGGAGGTTATTGGGGTAAATGGAAAAAACAATTATGGCATCAAAATTGTGTTTTAATTGTAGACGATTTAATAACACCTGAAATGCATAAAAATGTATTAGAAGCCGCAAATTCTCCATATCATCCAACAAATGTTGGAGGATTATATAAACAATCTATAGATGATACAAAAGATATTTGTGATAATAAAGTAACAACTATTCGTAAAAGTAAATTAACTTATAAGTATCAAAAAGCATGTTTTGATTTATTAGATGATTTTGGTCAAGTTAAATACGGTAATCTTACATTGGATACTCCTAAAAAATGGAACTCACATATGCCTAATAAGAATGGAGTTTATTATATGACATATGATAAAGATCAACATTTCGAATGGCATAAAGATAACATATTAACGGAAGAAGCTGACCAAACAATGGCACCATGGTTAAACTGGAGATCATGGACAGTTACAACATTTTTAAATGATGATTATGAAGGCGGTGTTTTTAAAATATCAGATATATACAAAAACGAGCTTACAATAAAACCTAAAAAATATAGAACTGTATTATTTAGATCTTTTTTACGTCATAAAGTTGAGCCAGTTATATCAGGAACAAGAAAACAATTGGTACATTGGATACATACTGAAGATACTTATCAAACACAAGAAAAAGAGGTCAGTAAACTTATTCGTGATATTTATAATAAAGGGAAAAGATAATGTCTATAGTATCTGTAAATAATTTAGTAGCATCAGGTGGTAATCTTGTATTTGTTCCATCTGGTAGTGGCGCATTACCTAATTCAGGTCAAGCAGCTGGTATTCGTGCTATACAGGATTTTACTGTTCAAAGAAATTTATCAGGATCAGATTTTGCAACAACTGGTTCAGAAGGTGTATTCTTTGCATGGTCTGGTAGCCATGTTGATAGTACAACTGGTGGATCTATAGGTGGTGGTGACCCTGAAGATATGTATTTGGCATATTATTATACATCATCTGGAGTAACCACATTAGATTCATCAAGCCTTGATCCAGATAATTCTGAAGCATTTTACAATTTATTTCAGACAGTGTTTCCAACATCATCATTTGCAGATCTTATACCAGATGCAAATAAAATTCAAATACGAATACATCATGATGATGACTCAGCAGCAATTGCGTCTGCATCTATGGTTGCTTTAAATTCACATGAACATGCAGGAATATTTTTTACTGCATCTATGGGAGTTCCTATTTTAGCTGGTGATGGAAAATTTCTTATTGAAAATGTAAGAGAAGGTCAAGTTAATGGTCCAATAACATCATCAACATTTATATCCGCAAGTACAGCTCAATCATCGTCTGGATTCTTTGGCCAGGTTGAAGTGAAAACGCTAGGAGATCCAAGATCTGGATCGGCAACGCTTAGATTAGATCCATTAGATCCTGGATCATTTATAATGTCAGGATCTCAAGATTCAAAACTTTATTTATCTGGATCTGGTCAAATAGGAATAAATACAACAACTCCAGTACAAGATGTTGATATACGTGGTAATGAAATTGCATTAACAAGAACAAGAGAACAAAAAGGAATCCGTATTAATCAATTTGGTGACTTAGAATCATTTAATTTTGATGCAGATTCTGCTTCTACAGGTAGTGAAGTAATATTAAAATATCAAAAAGGTGGTGCAACTACAATAACTGTTGCATTAGCAGCGGAAGTTGCAACTACAGTGCCACTCGAGATTGGAGGAAGTTCAGATGCGGGAGCAACAGAAACTTTAATTAATGGAACATTTGGAGGTAGTGTATCTGCTTGGTTAGCTACTCAAAAAGCAGAATTTGTTAAATTTTTCAATGCTTCTGCACAAAAACAAGGATTCTTTGAACAATCAGATCCAGGTAATGTAATTGGAGCTATACGATATGTTGTGGTATCCGGGTCTGATGATACAGTAGATGATAGATCATCAGGTGAAGCAGCTGCAATCAAAGCAATTGTAACATCTGTTGATGATACATCAGGTGGAGTGACATCAAGATTATCATTTAATGTTGCAAAACAAACAGGTGATCCGGCAACTCAGTTATTTAATTTATCTCCAGAGTTTGGTGTTGAAGTATCTGCTAGTTTGGTAATGCAACAAGGTAGTAATATACACCTTGGACAAAATACAGATGGCCAAGATAAAAAGATAGATTTTCGACACTCAACAGCTCGGTTTGCAGTTGGTATAGATGATTCAACAGATCGATTTACAATTAATAAAAATAGCGTAGGTAATTTTGAAACAACAGGAGATAATAATGATTTCCAGATAGATGCATCAGGTAATGTATATATTAATCAAGGACAGCTTAAGGTTGGAAGTAATATAATTTTACCAGCTCAAAAAATTGCATTAAACACAGGAACATCAGCAGATTATATTCAATATGCAGATACAGGAAATGGTAATGGGTTTGTTTATAAAGGTAATGGAAAGTTTAATGGAAGTTTAACTGTAACTGGTGCAATAACATCATCTATTGTAACATCATCTGTAATATTTTCAAGCGGTTCTAATATATTCGGAGACGAAGCATCAGATACTCATAAATTTGTAGGATCGATATCGGCATCAGGATTAATAAGTTCAAGCGGCCATATTTTTGGATCTATGATAAGATCAGACAATTACTATGACCTCACTGGTATTCAACCGTTATTTAGATATACTCCAAGTAGTGGAAATGCATTTATAGCATATTCTACAGATTTAGTACAAACAACTATTGGTAGAGGTGATGCAGGCCGAATTGTAATTAATGGTAACGTAACAGCATCAGGCGATATAAGTGCAAGTGGAACATTAATTTCAAATGAAATAAATACAATAGGTCATATAACAGCATCAGGTAATATAAGCGCTAGCGGTGATATAATATCAGATGGACAAATATCAGCAGAAACTATACTAGTTTCAGCTACTACTGGGGTAATTGGATTTTCTAATTATGGTTTACTTACTGATCAATTTATACAAGGATTTGGAAATCAAATAACAGTTGATGGTGACAATTATGTAGAACTAGTAGCAGACAATGAAGTAAAAATAAATGCACCTAAATTAGGAATAGGAACCATTTATTCAACAGATAATTCAGATCAAGTCCCAGAAGCATTAACAGTAACAGGTAATATAAGTGCAAGTGGTAATATATATTCTGCAACTGAAGAACATATACAATTTAGTTTTTTAACTGATTCAACTACAGCTAATTGGCATGGTCCAAATAGACAAGGAGTATCATATTATTATTGGAATAAAGATTATGGTACTGACTCAGGAGTAACAACTATTGATTGGAGTTCGGCGGCTAATGATGAAAGATTATTAACTAGTGGATATCGAGTACCATATAAAATAGAAGTTACAAAAATATTTGTTGTAGGACATAATGCTCAACTTGCAACATCACCAGAATCATTATCATTTACAGCTTCCCTGCTGGTAGGAAGTCCAGAACAAAATGCACCAGGAGCAAGTGCAATTACATTATCTAATAAAGGCAATACAATATCAAATATCGGAGAATCTAGATATGCGGCAATGACAGCATCATTGGCATATACAAATTTCATAGTAAGTGAAAGTCAATATTTATATCCAAGACTTAAATGTACTAATGATAATCAAGATGTAAATGGTATTTGGACAATATATTATAGGAGAATTTCATAATGAGTATAAGAAAATCAGATGACTTAGTAAACGAAACTAATAGTAGATATAATAATCTAAAAGATGTAAGAAAACGAGAAAAAATTACTGAACGGATTGATGATACGTCACATAATGATAATCCGTATGATGAAACTTTACAATATTTAAATAGAAAATTAGATGATGTAATTGACCAATTAAATACTAATTCAGGAAAAGTAGGATCTGATGGAGTTGATTTGGCAGCAGAAGCAACAACATTACAAAATGCAAGAACAATTGGAGGAGTATCATTTGATGGCTCAGCTAATATCAATCTTCCAGGAGTTAATACTGCTGGTAATCAAAATACATCTGGAACAGCAGATGCCGCAGCAAAAGTAACAGTAACAGCAGATGAATCAAGTGCAAGTCATCCTTTAACATTTATAGATGATACAACACCAGATGGTGAAGCTGAATCATTAAAAGCATCTAGAGTAGTTACAGTTAATCCTAGTGCAAGTTCAATTACTGTAGGTGGTTTAACTATTACATATACTCAAGGTGATGGAAGATCAACATTTGGTAGAATAGTTTTTTCAGGTACTGATGCTGGTGGAGCTGATAGATCTGTCGCATTAAATATGGAATAAAAAATAATACATGATATTTATATAAAATGAATCTAGGTGATCAAATAGCAAAAGAATTAATAGAAGAAGCAAATTCTACTATCAAAACCGTCGTGGCAATATACCCAGGCAGATTTCAGCCAATGGGACAACATCATGCAAAAGTATATGATTGGTTAGCAGGAAAATTTGGTAAACAAAATACATATATAGCAACATCAGATAAAGTTCAATTACCTAAATCACCATTAAACTTTCGTGAAAAATTACAAGTTATTAGAAAACATGGAATAACAAATGTTTCACAAGAAAAAAATGTTTATGCACCAGAAAATATTTTAAAAAAATATAATCCAGAAACAACTGCAGTTGTATTTGTATACGGCAAAAAAGATGCCGGAAGATTAAAATATACAAAAAAAGATGGATCACCTGGATATTTCCAAGATTATGCAAAGTCTAAATCAAATCTAAAAGGATATGAACAACATGGATACGTTGTTATATCCCCGCATATAGAGTTAAAAGTACCAGGATTTGGTGAAATGTCAGGAACTACTATAAGAGCCGCATTAGCAACCGCGGATATGAAAACATTTAAAAATATAATGGGTTGGTATGATCCAAAAATATATCAGCTACTAAGAAAAAAGTTTTCTCAAGTTTTGGAATCATTTATAGTTAAAGAAGGAAGTAATGTCACAGGCCAAAGTAATGCAGATGTTGATGACGGTCCAAGATATTTTTATGGCAATCAAACTACATATAGAAAAAAGAATGATGACATGGCAAAGCGATTAGGATATGAAGTTATAAATTATATTGTAAAAGATAATCCTATTGAAGTTCATAATACAAATTTTCCAGATGGCCCGCCATTGACAGTATCATATTTCCCAACAGGAGTGAAAGGAGGAGAATTTTCAGGAACTGATTATATAAAAGATTATAAAGGACGTCCTGGATATGTAAAATGGAAAAGTTATATTTCAAAAATTGCTCAACAAGTTGGATATAAATTTTTAGATTTTTTAGGAGCAGAAGATTCTATAGAATCAAGTAAAGGAGAAAAGTTAGTGCCAACAACATTAAAAGAAGATATTAACATTCCTATCAATATTGGAGATACAATTATGATGGGAAGATTTAAAAATAAAAAAGTAGTGGTAAAAACAATTAATTTTAATGATAAAGGAGATTTGTTAATTAATGGTAAATCTGCAGCTAGATTTAGAATTTTACCACAAGAACCTAAACCTAAGACATTAGGAGAATCAATAGCAATGCAGTTGCTTACAGAAGGCGGAGCAGCTGGTCATATGAATCATCCATTTGATGATAGAGATATTACATTTGGAGACATGAAACAAATGATTAGATTATCTCTTGAAGGTAAATTAAATGTTGAAGCTGGCGTGCAAGAAAAAACTGATGGACAAAATTTAGCAATTACATTTAAAGATGGTAAGGTAGGAGCAGCTAGAAATAAAACAACAATTCGAACACCAATGGATATTAATGCAATAAAATCAAAATTTGCAGGAAGAGGTGAAATAGAAAATGCATTTACGTTTGCCATGCAAGATTTAGAACGAGCATTATTAAAAATATCAAATGATAAATTATTTGAAATATTTAGAAATGGTTCTAGATTTTTAAATATAGAAATAATATATCCAGGTACACAAAATGTTGTTATGTATGGACCAAAAGCTTATATTCAATTTCATGGTGTCGATGAATTTGATTTAGATACAGCAACAAAAACAGATTCATATCCAGAATTTGCTCCTTTGTTACAAAAAATGATTGCTGATGTAAATGCAAATATACAAAAACAATTTGAAATTATTCCACCAAAAATTTTAACATTAAATCAATTACCTAATTTTGAAGAAAAAGAACAATATTTTATTCAGCAAGTAAATCAATTGCAAAAACAATATAAATTAAAAGATTCTGATGAATTAATATTGTGGCATGAAATGTGGTGGAAAGACAAAATTAATGAATTATTTCCTGATACAACAGATGATATAAAATTTGGATTATTAAAACGATGGGGATATTTTGATAAATCAATGAGATTAAATGGAACAAATATACCTGATCCAGATATATTATCTCGAATAAAAGATTTTGATAAAACTAATTTTGCTAAACAAAACAAACAAAATGTTTATAATTTTGAAAAAATATTTTTAGAATTAGGTGTTGAAATACTAGCTAACATTTCAGATTATTTATCAGTAGTACCAGATAAAGCAGTTAAAGATATTAGAAGACGAATAGCTGCAAAAATCAAAGTCATACAGAAATCCAAGGATCTAGCGTCACTTGAAAAATTAAAATTTGAATTAAAGCGTATAGAAGATTTAGGAGGATTTGAAAAATTAGTGCCAACAGAAGGTATAGTATTTATATATAAAGGAAAAACATATAAATTAACAGGATTATTTGCACCTATCAATCAATTGTTAGGAATTGGCGGACTTGGCGACAAATAGCATATTTATATAAAAAATAGGGATAACTATGAACGAAGAAAAATTAAGAAAAGCTATTAGAAATGAAATTCGAAAAGCGTTAGACGAAGCTCCTTCAAAATATGGATCAGGTTTAGGTAGTTCTGAAAGACAAAAAGTATCTAGAATTTTCAATTACCTTGAAAGAAAAGGTTTATCTAGATTTTTAGGACAATTAAGAACTGATATAGAAAAGGCTCAAGCTATTATAAAATTTGCTGATATGGTTGGATTACCAATTAATAAGGTATCACAATTAAGAAGTCAGTTAGTTAAAATGAAGCAGCAAGCTAGAAGAACAGGCGAAAGAGAAGTTTAGTAAAATTTTAAAGGTTATATAATATGGCAAAATCAAATGCAAATAGCAAACTACAAAATGTAAAAGCTATTAAAGAAATGTTGTCGGGTACTCATAAATCTCAGACTCGACAAACACATTACTACGGAAAGACGTCTACAGAAATTGATGAAGAAAATATCATAGAAAAATTTGAAGACGGTACACCAAAAGTTTGGATAGAAATTGGACCTAATGGTTCTAGAACTCGTGTTACACAACATAGTGGATTTAAATCTCGAGAATCAGAAACAGGTCATGCCGTAAGAGAAGCTCAAAAATCATTAGAAATGCCTACTACATGTCCTAATTGTGGACAATCTATGCATGGCAAAGAAGAAAGATTAAATAGAAAATTTTGGGTAACTCATAAAACATGTTTTGATTGTGTTGTTACAATGGAAACAAGATTAAGAAATGATCCAGAAGCATGGGAAAAATATCAAAATGAAAAAATGTTTGAAAATGCAAAATCATTTTTTAAAGATGCGGACGGAGATGTTGCTGGATTGAGAAAGATGTTAACTCAAGAAATAAAAAATGTTCAAAATGCAGATGGTGATATTGAAACATATAAAGAAGCAATGTCGCCAGAAGAATTTGATAAAAAAGTTTTATCAGAATATAATGAATATAAAAACAATGTCCTTAAAGGACTTAAAGGAGATTAATTATGGGATTAGGATTAGGAAAATTATTTTCAGGTGGGGCCGGAGAACTGGTAGAATCAGTTGGTGGTGTACTTGATAATCTAACAACCAGTAAAGAAGAAAAACTAGAAGCAAAAAGAAAAATGAAACAATTGGTTTCTGATTATGAAACTAAAATGGAACAGAACATAACAGATAGATGGAAAGCTGATATGAATTCTGATTCATGGTTATCAAAAAATGTAAGACCATTAGTATTAATATTTTTAGTAGTATGTACAGTATTAATGATATTTATTGACGCAGGTTCAATAAAATTTGTAGTAGAAGAAAAATGGACTGATTTGTTACAATTAGTATTGATCACAGTTATTGGTGCATATTTTGGCGGCCGTTCTTTTGAAAAACGTACTAAAAAATAATCATTCTTTTACTTGGTTTTCTGCAAATAATTCTTTATATTAAGGTATAATATGGCGGTAAAGAAAACATTAAAAGAAATCATACGTGATGAATATAAAAGATGTGTACAAGATCCAGTACACTTCATGAGAAAATACTGTATTATACAACATCCAACTCAAGGAAAAATATACTTTAATTTATATCCGTTCCAGGAAGATTCATTAAAACAAATTGCAGATAATAGATATAATATTATTCTTAAGTCTAGGCAGCTAGGTATTTCAACTTTAACTGCTGGATATGCATTATGGAAAATGCTTTTTAAATCAGACTTTAATGTATTGGTAATTGCAACTAAACAAGATGTAGCAAAAAACTTAGTTACAAAAGTAAGAGTTATGCATGATAATTTACCAAAATGGTTAAAAGGATCTGTTGCAGAAGATAATAAACTTTCTTTAAGATTATCAAATGGTTCACAAATTAAAGCCATATCATCAAAAGGTGATGCAGGTAGATCAGAAGCCTTATCATTACTAATATTTGACGAAGCTGCATTTATTGATAAAATTGATGATATATGGACTGCCGCTCAACAAACATTAGCAACAGGTGGTGATTGTATTGCATTATCAACTCCTAATGGCGTTGGTAATTGGTTTCATAAACAATGGGTAGAAGCAACAGCTGGAGGAGAATTTAATAATATAATGCTCCATTGGACAGTACATCCAGATCGTGATGAAGATTGGAGAGCTAAACAAACAGAACTATTAGGTGAAAAAATGGCAGCTCAAGAATGTGACTGCGATTTTATTTCATCAGGTCATACAGTAGTAGATGGCGAAGTACTTCAATGGTATAATGAAACTTATGTAAAAGATCCATTAGAAAAAAGAGGATTTGATGGTAATTATTGGATATGGGAATATCCAAATTATAGTAAATCATATATGGTTGTAGCAGACGTTGCTAGAGGTGATTCTACAGATTATTCCGCATTTCATGTATTTGATACAGAACAATGTAAACAAGTTGCTGAATATAGAGGCAAAATAGGAACTACAGAATATGGTAACATGTTAGTATCAGTTGCAACCGAATATAATAATGCGTTACTTGTAATTGAAAATGCTAATATAGGATGGGCATCAATACAAGTAGCAATAGACAAAAATTATACTAATTTATACTATTCATACAAACAAGATGGATATTTAGATGAAGAGATACACTTAAAGAAAAACTATGATCTTAAGAAAAAGTCTCAAAAAGTTCCTGGATTTTCAATGACATCAAGAACTCGTCCATTAGTAATATCTAAATTAGAAACATATTTTAGAGATAAAACGCCGTTAGTTTTTAGTAAAAGATTAGTAGATGAATTATTTACATTTATTTGGCTAGGACATAGAGCAGAGGCGGCAAGAGGTTATAACGATGATTTAGTAATATCATTTGCAACAGGATTATGGATGAGAGATACAGCATTACGGTTACATCAACAAGGAATGGATTTAAATAGAAAATCATTAGGAGGCATAGGAAAAACTGCCGAAGGAGTATATTCTTCAAAAACAGATTTAAAAGGAACAGGTTGGGATTGGCAAAGTGGAGATAAAGACAACGACGATTTAACCTGGCTTTTATAACAATATCATATTTATATTAAAGTAGAAAATTATGGCAAACACATCATTAAGATCTAGATTAAGAAGACTTTTTTCAACGAATGTAATAGTTCGTAGAATTGGTAAAAAGCGTTTACAAGTCGTAGATTCAAATAAGTTACAGTCGCTTGGAAACATGAAACAGACAAAATACATCGACAGATTTTCAGGTATACATACAAGAAACCCAGGTTGGAGTACATATAATAATACAGCAAATTATCATCAAAATAGAGTAGAATTATATACTGATTATGAAGGCATGGATATGGACCCAATATTATCATCAGCGTTAGATATATACGCAGATGAATCTACAGTAAAAGATGCTGACGGAGATACATTAACAATTAAATCACCAGATGATAATATACGAAAAATATTAAGAAATTTATTTTATGATGTATTAAATCTAGAATATAACTTATGGCCATGGATTAGAAATGCATGTAAATATGGTGATTTTTATTTACATTTAGATATTAATGAAGAAATTGGTATAGTAAATGTAACACCATTATCTGCGTATGAGATGAGACGTGAAGAACAATTTGATGAACAAAATCCATATGCAGTTAAATTCTTTTATGAAGGTATGAGTAATATAGGAGGTGTAGGAGGTAATTCGCAATTAGAATATGATCCATATGAAATAGCTCACTTTAGATTATTATCAGATACAAACTTTTTACCATATGGTAAATCTATGTTAGAAGGAGCAAGAAAAATATTTAAACAATTAACTCTTATGGAAGATGCAATGTTACTTCATAGGATAATGAGAGCTCCAGAAAGAAGAATTTTTAAAATTGACGTAGGAAATATCCCAGCAAATGAAGTTGATTCTCATATGCAACAAATAATGAACAAAATGAAAAAAGTTCCTTATATGGATGAAAAAACAGGTGACTATAATCTTAAATTTAATTTACAAAATATGTTGGAAGATTATTATTTACCAGTTAGAGGTGGTGAATCTGGAACTAATATTGAGTCATTACCAGGAACTTCAAATGATGGTCAAACAGAAGATATTGATTACTTAAGGAATAAAATGCATGCAGCATTAAGAATTCCAAAAGCATTTTTAGGATATGATGAAGGAGTTGAAGGTAAAGCAACATTAGCAGCAGAAGATATTAGATTTGCTAGAACAATTGAAAGAATACAAAAAATATTTACTTCTGAACTAACCAAAATTGCAATTGTACATTTATATACTCAAGGATATACTGATGAAGATTTAATTAATTTTGAACTAACATTAACTAATCCATCAATTGTTTACGAAAAACAAAAAGTAGAATTATTAAATGAAAAACTTGGATTGGTATCAAACTTTAAAGAATCAGGAATGTTTTCTCAAAGATATATTTATGAAAATGTATTTGGAATGAGTCAGGACGAATGGGAAGCAGAATCAGAACAAGTAATTGAAGATCTTAAACAAGATTTTAGAAAAGAACAAATTAAATCAGAAGGTAATGATCCAAAGAAAACAAATCAGTCATTTGGAACACCTCATGATATAGCTGCAATGCATGTACAAACAAAGCTTGATATTCCAGGCCAGCAAGATGAAGGCGCAGATAACCCAGTAGCAGGACCAGGCCGTCCAAAAGAATATGGTTCATGGGGCAAGGCAAATTCTCCATTTGGTAGAGATGCATTAGGCAGCAAAGGATTAGATAAAACGTTTGCGACGGATAAATCTCCATTGCAACATAAGTATAGAGGTGGATCACCACTTAGCACAGAAGCAAAAGCTTTTGCAAATATGATTCAAAAACAATCAAAATCGTCAGAAATTCTACATGAAAGTTTGAACACTAAACAAATTGACCCAGATAAAGGTACAATGCTTGACGAAGATGTATTGATTCAAGAAGAAAAATCGTAGTGAAAGTCCAAAAACTCTATATTTATTTAAAAATAGATAGCAAACAAACGGGACGATGTGTCAATGAAAAAAATTAAGCATTCAAAGTATAAAAATACAGGTATTCTTTTTGAAATGCTCGTAAGGCAAGTTGCAGCAGATACAATGCATGGCCGCAGAACAAAAGCTTTGCCAATCATTAAAAGGCACTTTAAATCTGGTACTGAGTTAGGAAAAGAATTGCAATTGTACAGAACACTTCAAGAAGAAGAGTTTAAATCAGAAAATAGTGCACAGAAATTTCTGCAAGCTTGCGTAACTGCAAGAAAGGCATTAAATGAAGGTGCATTGCGTAGACAAAAATATAATTTAATAAAAGAA
>MDSV01222469.1_pt1 | contig 12331 bp, 11 predicted proteins | sample 810851 | NCBI WGS metagenome assembly MDSV01 (sample SAMN05326640, study PRJNA326480) | marine metagenome | isolation source: seawater | place: Atlantic Ocean: North East | collected 2012
CGCTCCGCCATGGACACCACCTCGCCGTCCCCCACGATAAAGTGGTCCAGCACCCGCACATCCACCAGCTCCAGAGCCGACTGCAGGCGCCCGGTAATATGATGATCCGCCGAACTGGGCTCGGCCACCCCGGAGGGATGATTATGGGCGAAGATCACCGCCGCCGCATTCAGGGCCAGTACCTTTTTCACCACCTCCCGGGGGTAGACCGAGGCGCCGTCAATGGTGCCGGTAAACAGCTCCTCAAAGCGGATCAGCCGGTTCTGGTTATCCAGAAACAGGCAGGCAAACACCTCGTGGGGGTAGGCCCGCAGCCGGGCCTTGAGAAAGCGCCGGGTCAGGGCCGGACTGGTAAACGCCTCGCCCCGGTCCAGAGTGGACTCCAGATAGCGCCGGCCCAGCTCCAGGCAGGCCTGGAGTTGCGCCCATTTCGCCACCCCCATGCCATGAATTTCGCTGAACTGGCGGGGGGACGCCTCCAGCACCCCACGCAGGCCGTCAAAGTGGGCCAGGATATCCCGCGCCAGTTCCACGGCGCTCTTGCCCTGGACGCCGGTGCGCAGAAAAATTGCCAGTAATTCGCTGTCAGTGAGGGCGTCACCACCCCGGGCCAGCAGTTTTTCCCGGGGCCGTTCGTCCACGGGCCAGTCGGTGATTGCCATAGTTCCGGTTCCGCTTTTTCCCATACAGACCCGGACCCGGCAAAGGATTGTCGGCTTTTTCCGGGGCCCCACCGGCCGCCCCGCAACCCCGTACCCGCCTGGCCATACCCCCCCGGCCACATCCACATAGTGCCCGCCGCACCGGCGTCCCCCGCACTCACAGCCGAGACCGGAGCTTGTGCGCCGCCCCCGCTCCTTTTACCATGACTGCAGGGACTGATAAGTTGCTGGAATCACTGGACTATACTTAATGAACAATACGGGATGAACTATGCTGGAACTGGCCAACCGCCGCATCGTCCTGGGCGTGACGGGCGGCATCGCCGCCTACAAAAGTGCGGAACTGATCCGTCGCCTGAGTGCCCTGGGAGCGGAGGTGCGGGTGGTGATGACCGCCGCGGCCCAGGAGTTTATCACCCCCCTGACCCTGCAGGCCCTGTCCGGCAACCCGGTGTACACCTCCCTGCTGGACCCGGCGGCGGAGGCCGCCATGGGGCATATTGAACTGGCCCGCTGGGGGGATCTGCTGCTGGTGGCCCCCGCCAGCGCGGACTTTCTGGCCCGCCTGGCCCACGGCCATGGCAACGATCTGCTCACTACCCTGTGCCTGGCCGCCCGCTGCCCCCTGGCGGTGGCGCCGGCCATGAACCAGGCCATGTGGGCGGCGGCGGCCAATCAGGACAATGTGCAGAAACTGAAACAACGGGGAGTCCACCTGTTGGGCCCTGCCGAGGGTGAACAGGCCTGTGGCGACATTGGCCCCGGGCGGATGCTGGAGCCGGAGGAGCTTGCCCGGCGGGTAAGCGAACTGTTCCCCAGCCAACGGCTCAGTGGCCGCCGGGTGGTGATTACCGCCGGCCCCACCCGGGAGGCCATCGACCCGGTGCGCTATATCAGCAATCACAGCTCCGGCAAGATGGGTTTTGCCCTGGCCGCCGCCGCCCGCGATGCCGGGGCCCAGGTGACCCTGATCAGCGGCCCGGTGCACCTGGCCACCCCGGATCGGGTCACCCGGGTGGACGTGGTCAGTGCCCGGGAAATGTACGAGGCAGCGCTGGCCCGGGTCCAACAGACCGATATTTTTATTGCAACCGCTGCCGTGGCGGATTACCGGGTGAAAAATTCACAGACCCACAAAATCAAAAAGCAGGATAATAAAGGCCAACCTCCCGTACTGGAGCTGGAGGAAAATCCGGACATTGTGGCGGCGGTGGCCGCCTCCGACCCGCATCCGTTCACGGTGGGCTTCGCCGCCGAAACCCGGGAAGTGGAGCACTACGCCCGACAGAAAATTCAGCGCAAGGGACTGGATCTGGTGGTGGCCAACGATGTCAGTCAATCCCATATTGGCTTCAACAGTGATCATAACGCGGTGACGGCAATCTGGGCCGACGGCGAAACACAGCTGGCGGAAGCCAGCAAAACCCAAATCGCCAGGGACCTGATTGTACTGATCGGTGAACACTACCAGCGGCGACAAAAACCCAATGGAGCCTAAGCAATGTCGGCCACAGCTGCTAGGATAAATTAAGGGCCTGGTACCCAGGCTCACCCCTTATCAAATTATAAAACAGGTCACTCCATGGTTAAAAAAGCAAAGGGGGGCGCAGCCCAGCCATCCCCGGCGGCGGGGGATTCCAAGCCCGCCACCAGCACCATGAAATCCGGTCTGCTGACCCTGATGCTGCCGGCCATTCTGGGCTCCGCTCTGGTAGTGGCCGCCTGTGGTGCTCTGTTGTTGTTTCTGGTGCTGCAGCCCGGTGCCCAGCAACAGATCCGACTACTGGGTGAGGCCCAGGCCCGGCACTTTGTGGGGGAACTGGAACAGTTGGCACGCCACTATGAAGCCAGCGTGCAACAGGCCGCCGACACCGAGCTGGCCACCACCGCTGTCTCCGCCGATACTGAGCAGCGCCAACAGGCCCAGCAGCAACTGTTGCAATGGTTCCCCGCCGCCACCACGGTGCGCCTGTATCCGGAGGGTCGCGCCCGCAAGGATGCCGCTGCCCTGCCCCCCATCAGTTTTGCGCAACTGGATATGGTGGCCAAGGCGGAACGCAATGACAGTGCCGCCCCCGAGGTGCAATTGCATGAGTCCGGCAGCTATCTGACCCTGGTCAAAGCGGTGCAGAAAGACGACGCCACCCTGGGCACCCTGCTGGTGAGCCTGGAACTGGCGCCCCTGCGCCAGAGCATGCCGGAACTGGACCCGGCCCTGGGCTATGTGGAACTGGTGCAGACTTTTGCCAACCAGCCGCGAGTGCTCTACAGCAGCGGCAATCCGAACTTCAAGCAGGGGGCGGGCTACGAGATCAGTGGCCAGGTGCCCCATTGGAGCGCCATCTTTTACCCCGCCCCCGCCACCAATATCATCGCCAGTCGCAGCCACCAGATCTGGATTCTGGTGGCCTCCTCGGTGCTGCTGGTGCTGCTTTTTTCCGCCGCCAGCTATTTTCTGCTGAGCCGGGCACTGCAACACAACGCCATGGTGTTGGCGGCGTTCTTTCAGGCCCGCACCCAGAATGAAAAACCCAAACGCAACTTTACCCTGGGCATTTTTGCCTCCCTGGCCCAGACCCTGGGCCGGCTGTTTGATGACTTCGAGGCCCGGCAGGCACGTCTGCTGGAAAAGGCCAGAGCCAGCGGCGGCGCCCCGGCGGAGCCGCCACCCCCGGACTACGACCCCAGCTATCGCAACAACGATGTGCTGGATTTGGACCTGCACGACGACGAAGGCGACCTGCTCAGTACCGCCGCGGCAATCGACGACAACCCCCTGGAACTGACAGACATCGCCACCGCGGAGCCGGAACTGACCCAGATCGATGTCACAGTCTCGCCGCAGATATTCCGCGCCTACGACATTCGGGGCATCGTTGGCGACACCCTGGATCATGACGTGGCCTACGCCCTGGGGGCCGCCATTGCCAGCGACGCCCGCGATGCCGGCCAGGAGGCGGTACTGCTGGGCCGTGATGGCCGCCATTCCAGTCAGGAACTGGCGGAAGCCGTGGCGGAGGGCATTCAGTCCACCGGCTGTGATGTGATCGATCTGGGTATGATCCCCACCCCCGTACTGTACTACGCCACCAAAACCCAACGCACCCAGAGCGGGGTGATGATCACCGGCAGCCACAATCCCCCGGAATACAACGGCCTTAAGATCGTGATTAACGATGTGACCCTGTCCGGTGAAGGGATTCAGGCCCTGCGCAAGCGGCTGGACAGTGGCAAACTGCTAAAGGGTCAGGGCCGTTACGAAGCCCTGGATATCACTCCGGAATTTCTGGAGCGGATCTGCAGCGACGTGGTGCTGGCCAAGCCCATGAATGTGGTGGTGGACACCGGCAACGGCGCCGCCGGCCCCCTCACCTGCCAGTTGCTGGACGCCCTGGGCTGCATGGTCACCCCCCTGTATACGGAGGTGGACGGGGACTTCCCCAATCACCACCCGGATCCCAGCGACCCCGCCAACCTGGAGGACCTGATCCGCACGGTCCAGGCGGAAGGCGCGGAGCTGGGGCTGGCCCTGGATGGCGACGGCGATCGCCTGGGCCTGGTCACCGGCAGCGGCAAGATCATCTGGCCCGACCGCCTGCTGATGCTGTACGCCCGGGATCTGCTGGCCCGCAACCCGGGGGCCGATGTACTTTACGACGTCAAATGCACCCGGGACGTGGCAGAGCTGGTGAGCAGCCTGGGGGGCCGGGCGATTATGTGCCCCACCGGGCATTCCCTGATGACCGCCAAAATGAAAGACAGCGGCGCGGTGGTGGGCGGCGAGTTGTCCGGTCACATCTTCTTCAACGACCGCTGGTTCGGCTTTGACGACGGCCTCTACAGCGCCGCCCGGCTGCTGGAAATTCTGTCCATGGAGCCGTTCGACGCCGACCAGGTGTTCACCGAATTCCCGGAAAAGGTCAGCACGCCGGAACTGCACATCCAGGTCAGCGAGGCCAATAAATTCAAAATTATGGAAAAACTGGAATCCCAGGGCAATTTTGCGGGCGGCAATCTGGTCAAAGTCGATGGAGTCAGGGTAGACTTCCCAGACAGCTGGGGTCTGGTCCGCGCTTCCAATACCACACCAGTGCTGGTGGCCCGTTTCGAAGGGGACACCGAGGCCGCACTGGATACGGTCAAGGCTGTGTTTCGCGAACAACTGTTGGCGGTCGAGCCCAAGCTGGATATTCCTTTTTAAAGACCAATACCAAGACAACCAACGGATGCCGGGCGCCGCCCGCCCGGCGCAGACAGCATGACCCTTAGCAAAGACCAAGCACTGAACATCGCCCAGGTACTGTCGGAGGCCCTGCCCTATATCCAGCGCTTCACCGGCAAAACCATCGTCATTAAGTTCGGCGGCAATGCCATGGAGACTGACGAACTCACCAACAGCTTCGCCCGCGATGTGGTGATGATGAAGCTGGTGGGCATGAACCCGGTGGTGGTTCACGGCGGCGGCCCTCAGATCGCCGAGCTGTTGAAAAAAATCGGCAAGCAGAGCGAGTTTGTGGAGGGCATGCGGGTCACCGACGCGGAAACCATGGACGTGGTGGAAATGGTACTCGGCGGGTTGGTGAATAAAGACATCGTCACCCTGATCAACAATAACGGCGGTAAAGCCATCGGCCTCACCGGCAAGGATGGTCAGATGATCCGGGCCCGCAAGTTGACCATCAGCCGCAGCGCGCCGGGCATGAACGCCCCCGAGATCATCGACATCGGTCATGTGGGTGAAGTGGCGGCGGTGGACACCGATGTCATCAACATGCTGGTGAACAGCGATTTCATTCCGGTGATCGCCCCCATCGGGGTGGGGGATGACGGTGACTCCTATAACATTAACGCCGACCTGGTGGCCGGCAAGGTGGCGGAGGCGTTGCGGGCGGAAAAACTGATGCTGCTCACCAACATCTCCGGACTGCTGGACAAACAGGGGCAGGTACTCACCGGCCTCTCCCCCAGGGAAGTGGATGCTTTGATTGAGGATGGCACCGTATACGGAGGTATGCTGCCGAAAATTCAATGTGCCCTGGACGCAGTGAAGGCAGGCGTCACCAGCTCCCATATCATTGACGGCCGGGTTCCCCATGCCGTGTTGCTGGAGATTTTCACCGACGCCGGAGTGGGCACTCTGATCACCAGCGAGAACCTCTGATGACCGTCAGCGAGCGCAAAGTCTCCCGCAAGGAGCAGATTCTGCAAGCTCTGGCCCACATGCTGGAAGCCTCCCCCGGAGGCCGCATCACCACCGCAGCCCTGGCCAAAGAGGTGGGCGTATCGGAAGCGGCGCTGTACCGCCACTTTCCCAGCAAGGCCAAAATGTTCGAGGGCCTGATCGAGTTTATCGAAAACTCCCTGTTTTCCCGCATTAACCTGATTCTGAAGGAGGAGCCGGACAGTGCCCTGCAGTGTGGCCAGATCCTGCATCTGCTGCTGGGCTTTGCGGAGAAAAACCCGGGCATCACCCGTATCCTGACTGGCGATGCCATCACCGGGGAGACCGACCGCCTGCGGCAGCGGGTGGTGCAGCTGTTCGACCGCATTGAGACCCAACTGAAACAGATACTGCGGGAAGCGGAACTGAAAGAGGGGCGGCGCACCCGGCTTACGGCCACCCAGGCCGCCAATATGATTCTGGCACTGGCGGAAGGCCGCATCTGTCAGTACGTGCGTTCCGGGTTTACCCGCCCCCCACTGGCGGGTTGGGACGAGCAATGGCAACTGCTGGCGGAATCTTTGTACCGCACCCCCTGAATCAGGGATTTTCCGCCGCCTGCTGCTGCTCCATCAGATAGCGCAGACGCTCAATATCCTCCTGGTATTCCGTTCTGATCTCGGTTTTTTCGCCTTCCTTTTCTTCGATGGATTCCTCCGCCTCCCGGATCTGACGGGCGAAGCTCTGCATCTTTGAGATCAGATAATCCGGCACCGGTTGTCCGGCCCGCTCCCGCTCGGCAGCCTGACCCTGGGCAATTTCGTATTCCTTCTGCAACTTCTGAATATTGCCCTGAGTGATCTTGATGTAGGCATCAATGGCTTCCAGCTTGCGGTCCCGGGCCCGCTCCGCATCCCGTGGACTGCTGAAGATGGCCAGCAATTGACGATCCCGTTCTGCCCGTTCCGCCTGTCGCTGGCGCTCCCGCTCTTCCTCGGCCTTGGCTGCCAGCTCTTCCGGGGTTAACGCCCGGGGCACCACTTCCACCACCATGCCGCGCTCATTCAGCACTTCATAGCCCCGTCCCACCACCTCCGGTGGCAGCGTCTGGGTAATCACCTTGCGGCCATCCTCGTTCTCATAGCGGTAGTAGTTCGCCGCCCACAACGGCTGGCACAGCATCAGGCCGATCCACAAAGCGGCTGTTGTTACTGGTTTCCACTGCACGTCAGGTTGTTTCTCCCATATTGTCCATGGCTGGAATCCGGTATGATCGGCGGCCAACCGAGCCTGGACTCTGTGAGCCGCGATGGAATTCACTCCGTTTTATCTTCAGCAACTGCTGTTGCTGCTGGCGTCGCTGCTGGCCAACACCCTTTCCGCTCTGGCCGGGGGCGGCGCCGGGCTGTTACAGCTGCCCATATTACTGTTTTTGGGGCTGGCGTTTCCCAGCGCCCTGGTCACCCATAAAATTGCCAGCGTGGCCCTGGGGGTGGGGGCCACCGTGCGCCACGCCCGGGAAAACCGGCTAAATCAACGGTTTGCTCTTTTCATTCTAGCCTGTGGTCTGCCCGGTGTGACCACCGGCGCCCTGCTGATCCTGAAAATTGACGATCAGGTCTCGGAGCTGGCCCTGGGCATTCTCACCCTGGGGCTGGGCCTGTACTCCATTGTCCGCCGCGATCTGGGCCAGACCGAACAGGCGCAGCATCGTTCCCGTCGCGGTTTACTGCTGGGGGGACTGGTACTGTATATCATCGGCACCCTGAACGGCAGCTTAACCTCGGGCACCGGCCTGTTTGTCACCCTCTGGCTGGTGCACTGGTTCGGGCTGGACTACAAGACCGCCGTGGCCTATACCTTAATACTGGTGGGGTTATTCTGGAACGGCTTTGGTGCCTTCACCCTAGCCCTGCAGGCACCGGTACAGTGGAGCTGGTTGCCGGCGCTGTTACTGGGATCGCTGCTGGGAGGCTATGCCGGGGCACATCTGTCCATTATAAAGGGAAATCAGTGGGTTAAGCGATGTTTTGAAGTGTTGACGCTGGCGGTGGGCGGTAAACTCATCAGTCAAAGCCTGTTTTGACACGGGGAAAACCTAATTCTCTTTTATTTCATTGCCAATGAAATGAAGATCTGTATTTTTTGTGATCAAGGTCTATATTCAAGGGTGGCAGGAATAATAATGACTGTGCCCTGAGGGGCAGGTATCGAGGTGGTTTATGCAGCGTCCCTTTAAGCTTCTCTGTGTTGACGACGACCTGGGTTTTCGTCGCTACCTCAGCAAATCCCTGGATGACAGTTTCGAAATCAAGTTCTTCGCCCTGGGCTTTGAGTGCCTGGCAAAAAACCAGAGTTGGGACTACGACCTGATTCTGATTGACGCCACCCTGCCGGATATGGTGTCCGAACAACTGGTGGAAAAACTCAAGGCCATGCCGGAACTGGCGGAGATTCCGGTGATCATCATTTCTTACAAGGATTCCCCGAAAGAGCGCGCCCGCTTTGCCCGCTGTGGCTGCGACCATTTTCTCAGCAAGGTGGCCAGCCCCCAGGACATCAAAGCGCTACTGGCCAACGCCATTATTAAGGCGGCCTGACCGCCAACCCACTGGGCCCGGCCGGCTCAGTGCGAAAGTTGCAGCGGACTGCGGGGGGACGTAAACAGGGTTTCAAAACACCGGTGGCAGGCTTCCTTATCCTGGCGCTTGCGCTCCATCAGCCAGGACAGCATTAACAGCGTGGCCTGCTCCAGGGCTTCGTCAGGCTGCTCCGATCGCAGCAGCTGGTTGAGATTCTGTTCCAGCACGCAGCGATCGTGAAAATCCCCCAGTAGCACCCCCAGCTGTTTCAGATCATCGATCAAAGCTTTGTCTTTGGGGCGCGGCTTTTTCACCAGCATCTGAGCCTGGTACAGGTAATATTTGGTCCACTTACGGCATTGATGATACAGCTCATCGTCGTCCCGGGATTCCGCCTCAAAGGCCAGCTTGCGGGCGCGGCTGTAAGTAAACTCCATGCCCTCCTGACAATCCGGAGCTTGCTTGCCGGGCAGCTGCTGCTGCCACAGATCCAGAATTTCCTCCAGAGCCGGCGTCGGCGCCATGGGCGTGCGGGTGTCCCGCTGGTGCGCCTCCAGGTGCTCCGCGAAATAGCAGAGCAGGGGCTGCAGATCCCGATCCTCTCCTGCCCGGTATTCCTCCACCAGCTGACCCAGGGTCTGGTATTGCACCAGGGCATCCCGCTGGCCGGAATAAGACTTGGCCAGGGCCTTGACGGCCTGCTCCACCGTTTTCACCGCCTTCTTGCTGGCCACCGGCCGGTAAAGTTGCAACAATGCCCGCAAGCGTTTGCTGGTGACCCGTAGCTTGTGTACCAATTTGGGGGAAAGCGCCGGCGCGGTTTCCGCGGCACTGGCCTCGGATCGCTCCCTGGCCACCGCTTTTAACAGCTTTTTTACCCGCTTTTTGGCAACTTTAAAGACCGGGTCCGATGCTTTGCTGGATTTTGACATGGTCTTATTGTACCCCAGGAGGGCGAAAAGTCAGTCCGCTGATGGCGTTAAAATTCAGTGACAATTCAGGCCACGCCATACTGTTCGCGATAGGCTTTCACCCGGGGCAGATGCGGCGCCAGTTCGGTACTGGCGTGCTGCTCCATGTAGTCAATCAGGTCATTGAGGCTGATGATACTGATCACGGGAATGCCAAAAGCCTGCTCCACCTCCTGAATGGCGGAGAGGGAGCCGTTGCCCCGCTCCTGCCGGTCCAGCGCCACCACCACGCCGGCAGGTTCAGCCGCCGTTCCCGCCAGCAGCGCCATCACTTCGCGGATGGCGGTGCCGGCGGTGATCACATCGTCAATGATCAACACCCGTCCCTGCAGGGGCGCCCCCACCAGGTTGCCCCCCTCGCCATGATCCTTGGCTTCTTTGCGGTTGAAGCACCACGGCAGGTCCCGGCCGTGCTGTTCCGCCAGCGCCACCGCCGTGGCGGAAGCAATAGGGATGCCTTTGTAGGCGGGCCCGAACAACACATCGAACACCACCCCCGAGTCGATAATGGCGTCGGCATAAAACCGGCCCAGTTGCGACAGGGCCAGACCGCTGTTGAACAGGCCGGCGTTAAAGAAATAAGGGCTGCTGCGGCCGGACTTCAGGGTGAACTCACCAAACCGCAACACCTGCCGCTCCAGGGCAAACTCAATAAAGCGGCGCTGATAGGGCTTCAGCATGGCTTACCACCCCAGGGCACGCTGCTGCGCCTGAAACAACTCCTGAATGCCCTTCTCCGCCAGGTCCATCATGGCATCCATTTCCGAGCGCTGAAACGGCTCTTTCTCGGCGGTGCCCTGCACTTCCACCATGCCGCCGTGCTGGGTCATCACCACGTTCATATCGGTTTCGGCGGCGGAGTCCTCCGGATAATCCAGATCCAGCACCGGGGTACCCTGATAAACCCCCACAGACACTGAGGCAATCAGCCGCTGCAGCGGGTCGTCCTTGATCATATTGGCATTGAGCATATGGGTCAGGGCATCCACCAGGGCCACGCAGCCGCCGGTAATGGAGGCGGTGCGGGTGCCACCGTCCGCCTGGATCACGTCGCAGTCCACGTAGATGGTGTTTTCGCCCATTTTTTTCAGGTCCACCGCCGCCCGCAGGGAGCGGGCGATCAGGCGCTGGATTTCCAGAGTGCGGCCACCCTGTTTACCCCGGGCCGCCTCCCGGCCGTTGCGGGTACCGGTGGCCCGGGGCAGCATGCCGTACTCGGCGGTGACCCAGCCCCGGCCCTGGCCTTTCATAAACCGGGGCACCCCCTCTTCCACGCTGGCGGTACAAATCACCTTGGTGTTGCCGAATTCCACCAGCACGGAGCCCTCCGCGTGACAGGTGAATTGCCGGGTGATGATCACATCACGCATCTGGTCCGGTTGCCGTCCGCTCGGTCGCATGGGGAACTCCTTGTGCCTGTTCTGGGGTTGCTGAGCGCGCACAGTATACTCAAAAACCGGCCCGGTTTTGGAACATTCTGCGGCCATATTAGGCCCCCCAGTGGAACTCGGTTAGAATACGGCGCCACACCCGGGGAAATTCGTCGTCAAGGAGCCTCCATGATTCGCAGCATGACCGCCTTCAGCCGTAAGGAACTCACGGCCCCCTGGGGCACCCTGGCCTGGGAACTGCGTTCAGTGAATCACCGTTACCTGGAGGTGAGTCCGCGGCTGCCGGACACCCTGCGGGATCTGGAAAATCCGGCCCGGGAGGCTCTGCGCAAGGCCCTGAGCCGGGGCAAGGTGGAATGCACCCTGAAACTGAAAGCCGAACAGGTCCCCCCCGCCAGCCTGGAAGTGAATGAACCTTTTGTCCGCCAGTTGCTGGAGGCGGCCCACCGCCTGGGGGCGCTCACCGGCGAATCCGGGACCCTGCCGGTGGCCACGCTGCTGAACTGGCCCGGGGTGGTGAAAACCCCGGCGACCGACCCCTCGGAAATCCAGCAGGCGGCCCTGAGCCTGCTGCAACAGACCCTGCGGGACTTTATCGCCAACCGGGAACGGGAAGGCGCCGAATTGGCGCAATCCATTCGTGAGCGGCTGCGGGGGATCGAGCAGCAGGTGGCGGTGGTCCGTGAACACCTGCCGGATATTCTGCAGGCCCAGCGGGACAAACTGCAGGCCCGGCTGGCGGAGGTCACTGCCAATGTGGATCAGGACCGGCTGGAACAGGAAATCGTGTATCTGGCGCAGAAAACCGATGTGGACGAGGAACTGGAGCGGCTCCTCACCCACGTGGGCGAAGTGCGCCGGACCCTGGATCAGGGGGGCGCCGTGGGCCGGCGGCTGGACTTTCTGATGCAGGAACTGAACCGTGAGGCCAACACCCTGGGCTCCAAGTCCATCAATGCGCTTACCACCCAGGCAGCCGTGGAACTGAAAGTGTTGATCGAACAAATGCGTGAACAGATTCAGAATATTGAGTGATGCCTATGACCCCTGACAATAGCCCTCTTCAGCAAGAGGATCTGGATTATCTCGATCATATTCTGGATAAGTACGCCACCGACACGTCCATTCTCAACGTGTCTGAACTGGACGGCTTTCTCACCGCGCTGGTGTCCGGCCCCAATATGGTCATGCCCAGCCAATGGTTACCGGCCATTTGGGACAGCGAATCCGATAGCGAGGAGGTGGCCTGGGAAAGCGAGGCCGAGGCCGGTCGCTTTATCGGGCTGGTGATGCAGCATATGAACCAGTGCATCGATACCCTGATGGAAGCGCCGGAAGAATACGCGGCCATTCTGGCGCAGGTGGAGGACGACGATGGTAATGTGCGGATCATTCCCGACGACTGGTGCCTGGGGTACATCCGTGGGGTGGCGTTGGGCGGCGGCTGGGATCAGTTACCGGAACCCTATGAAGAGCATCTGATGGCCATCGCCATGCATGCGGACCTGGAGTTTCAGGACGAACTGGACGCCCTGTCCGAAGAGGCCCGCACCCTGCTGCAGGA
>MDSV01225704.1_pt1 | contig 12331 bp, 14 predicted proteins | sample 810851 | NCBI WGS metagenome assembly MDSV01 (sample SAMN05326640, study PRJNA326480) | marine metagenome | isolation source: seawater | place: Atlantic Ocean: North East | collected 2012
AGTGGGTGAGAGGCTGAAACCAGTCGTTTGCTAAATGACCGTGCGAGGAAACTTGTACCGAGGGTTCGAATCCCTCCTCTTCCGCCATTAAAATAAAGGCTGATTTTTAAAAAAATTATTCATAGGTATGGGTTTTTTTTCTAAAATATATCTATAAACGTTATAATTTTCTAATACCCTTTGAACATAATTTCTAGTTTCTTTAAATTTTATTAATTCTATCCAATCAACATAATCAATTTGTTTTTTTTGTGGGTCTTTATTAATTTTTTTCCAATATTTTACTCTTTTAGGACCGGCGTTATAGGCAGCTATTGCAAAAGGATATGCACCTTCATATTCTAAAATTAAACCAGCTATATAATGTGATCCCAAATTAATATTATATTCTGGATCTGATGTTAAGCGTGATTTAGAGTAAGGAAGTTTTGCTTGTTTTGAAACTAACTTAGCAGTGTAAGGCATTAATTGCATTAAACCTTTTGCACCCGCATGACTATTAGCCGTCATGTCAAATTCACTTTCTTGTCTAATTAGGGAAAGTATAAATGCAGTCTCTGGAATTTTACGATTATTTACATACTTTGGCGTACTGATTATTGGATAATTAAAATCATTATGAAATCTTTTTTGATAAGATGCTATTTTAGAAACCTGGATCGCAAAATCATATCTTGATATATTTGTTGATAATTCTGCGGCTAAAATTTCACTTCCACTATCAATATTATCATTTGCCAAATGTCTTAGTATATGCTTTGCATATTTATCTTTATCAAGTTCATCTAATAAGTAAACTATTTTAACTAATTCCTTGTCATAAAAATATTTTTTGTATTTTTCATCAACTTTCATTTGGGGTTTTAATTCAAAGTTTACCTCTGGATAAATTTTTAAATGAGATAATTGACCGTAAAAAGTAGTTAAATATTTAGTTGCTTCTTCATACCAAATTAAAGATTTATCTTTGTCACCAATTTTTTCAAAAGATCTTCCTAACCAATAAGCTCCCCTAGATAAACTAATTGGGTATCCAACATTTTGATAAAAATTATTAAAATGATCTATTGCTAAAATAGGATCATTTAAAAAACTTAAAGCTATCCAACCACTTAGCCATTCTGCTTCAGCATATTCAGGACTTTTATCTAAAGAATGTTCGCTTGATATTTTATAAGCTAATTCATATTTTTTTTTGTAAATAAGAGATCTAGCTATAATAGCTCTTTCTTTCCACCATTTGTCTGGTCTAACTAAATAATCTTTATCATTTTTTATCTTAAGTAATATTTCTAATGAACTATCAATTCTTCCTCTCTTTCTTCTCCATTTTAGACGATCATAATTTAAACCAGCATCATTTTTTAATTTATCAGGAACATTTTTAATTGCTTGGTCAACACCATAAGATTTACTCATAAGAATTTGTCTAGCAGTGTAAAGAAGCTGATGATCTTTAGGCAAATATCTTAACATTCTTTTTAAATCCCAATATTTATTTTCCCACGCAAGATAATCGGCTCTTTTAATGTAGTCATTAGAATTTAAATATTTTTTATATTTTTTTCTGAAAAATTTCATATCTGATCTACTAAGTTCAGCAGTAATCCAGCCATCTTTTATTAATTTGATACCTTTATCTAAATTACCACTTTCTATTAAACTTTCTCCTAAAATTAGTTTTCCAAAACCACTTAGAGGTTGTGTAGGTCCAAACCAATTAATTATTTTTTTTGGTGAAATTTTTTTTGTAGATAGTTTATGTTCAGCCAAATATTTAATTCTACCAATTCTTGGATAGTTTTCATTTCGGTTAATAAATAGCTGGTAATCATAAAAACTTGCTTGGTTTCCTTTAGTTAATAAATGCCTCCATTGTATAAAATTATAAATAGATTTATCTTTGGCTTTTTTTGATAGTGATAATGCGCTTGACCATTGACCTTTTTCAAAGGCCTGAATAGATTTTTTTGCCAGACTAAAATCTTTTTTTTTATAGTATTTTGAAGTTTTTTGAGTCTTGATAATTTCTTTTTTTACAGTGACTGGTTTTTTTTGAGGTATTAAAAATTTTATCTTTAATTTTTCTGTTTTAGTTTTTTCAACTTTTTTAAATTCATCTTGGATTTTATCTTTTTTAGGCTTGGGCTTAGGCTTAAGAACACTTTTAACAATTTTTTCTTCTGTTTGAATTTTGTTTAAAACTGGTTTTTTTAAGGGTATTATTTGAACTTCTGCCCTTAATAAATTTGTAAATAGCAAACTAATTATCAATATTTTTATTATATATGATATTTTTTTAGTCATAAATTTTTTACTAAATGAATCAACAAACTATGTTATAAGTATTTATGTTCAAAGGATCAAATGTTGCTTTAATAACTCCATTTAAAAGTAATAAGCTAGATATTGAAGCTTATATCAAGCTAATACATTTTCATATGAATAATGGAACAAATGCCTTAGTTCCTGCTGGTACTACAGGAGAATCTCCAACTTTAAGTCATCAGGAGCATCAAAAAGTAATTGAATTATGTATAAGCGAAAGCAAAGGTAAAAATCCAATAATCGCAGGTACAGGGTCTAATTCAACTGAAGAAGCTATTTCTTTAACAACATACGCTGAAAAGGCTGGAGCGAATGCGGCGCTTATAGTCACGCCTTACTATAATAAACCTACTCAAGAAGGTTTGTATCAACATTACAAAGCAATTAATGACAAATGTGGAATACCTATTATAATTTATAATATTCCTAGTAGATCTGTCATAGACATGTCTGTTGATACGATGGCAAGATTATTTGAATTAAAGAACATTGTAGGTGTTAAAGACGCAACAGGAGATTTGAATAGAGTTGATCAGCAATTTAAAAAAATGGGAAAAGATTTTATTCAACTTACTGGAAATGACGATAATGCTTTAGAATTTAATAAAAGGGGAGGGTGTGGGGCTATAAGTGTAACAGCAAACATTGCTCCTAAACTTTGTTCAAATTTTCAAAAACTTTCAAAATCTGAAAATGAGTCTGATAAAAAAGAAGCTGCTAAATTAGATTCAATATTACAGCCATTACATCATTCAATGTTTGTTGAAAGCAACCCAAGTCCAGTTAAATATGCAGCGAAAATTTTGGGAATGTGCAATGATGATGTTAGATTGCCATTAGTAAAAGTTACTAAAAATACTGAAAATATTATTGAAAAAGCACTTAAGTCTGTAAAACTTATCTAATGAAAAAAGGAACCAATTTTGGTTTAAAAATAATTTGCTTGAATAGAAAAGCTAGTTTTAATTATTTTTTTGAAGATCTTTTTGAAGCTGGTATCGTTCTTAAAGGATCAGAAATTAAATCTATAAGAAATGGTAAAGTTAATATTGCTGACTCGTACGCTATTGAAAAAAAAGGAGAAATTGTTTTAATAAATTCACACATTGCAGCGTATAAACAAGCTAGTTATACAAGTCATAGTCCCATGGATGAAAGAAAACTTCTCTTAAATAAAAAAGAAATTAATAAATTAATTGGTAAAATGCAAAGAGAAGGTTTTACTCTTGTACCAACAAAAATGTATTTTAAAAAGGGTAAAGCTAAGATTGAAATTGCTGTTGCTAAAGGTAAAAAACAATACGATAAAAGAGCAACAAAAAAAAACAGAGATTGGAATCGTGATAAAGCAAGATATATCAGAAAATCAAGCTAAAATTGCTTATTTAGGCATAGGTTCTAATTTAGGCAATAAAAGAATAAATATAGAGAATACAAAATATCAAATTCAAAGTAACAATATTAGTATTTTAAAAAGTTCAAGTTATTTTGAAACAGATTCTTGGCCAGATAAAACTAAACCAAAATTTTTTAATATAGTAATTAAGATTAAAACTTTTTTACCCGCAGAAAAACTTTTAAAAATATGTAATTCAATAGAAATAAGATTAGGAAGAAAAAAAACAAAAAAAAATGCACCCAGAACATGTGATATTGATATAATAGATTATAATGAACAAATTTTGATTTCTAAAAATAATGATTTAATTATCCCTCATCCTTATTTAGACAAAAGAAGCTTTGTTTTATTGCCGCTTTTTGAAATAAATAGTAGTTGGAATCATCCAAAATCTAAGATTAGCATCGTTAAATTGATAAGTTCATTACCAATTAGAGATTTAAGATCTATTAAACAAATATAAAATAATGATATAATAAATTATGCTTAATTCTGAAGAATTGATAAACAAAGTTAAATCTTACAACAAATTTTTAAACCCTGAAAAATTGAATAAAGCTTATGATTTTGCTGTTAAAGCACATAAAAATCAAAAACGATACTCGGGAGATCCTTATTCTAATCACCCTATAGCTGTAGCAAACATTCTAACTGATCTTAAATTAGATAGCGCAACTATAACTACCGGTTTATTACATGATACAATTGAAGATACACATACTACCTACGAAACTATTAAAAATGAATTTGGACAAGAAGTTGCAGATTTAGTTGATGGTGTGACTAAAATTTCTGTTTTTGAGAATCAAGCAATTTCAAATTCTAAAGCAGAAAATTTTAGAAAACTGATTTTAGCTACATCAAAGGATATTAGAGTTTTGTTAGTTAAGATTGCCGATCGATTACATAATATGCGAACTATAGATGCAATTAAAAAGATTGAAAAAAAAGAGAGAATTGCAAAAGAAACAATGGAAATTTACGCACCTCTAGCAGACAGAATGGGTATGCACAGAATACGTGATGAATTAGAAGATTTATCATTTAAAGTTTTAAATAATAAGGCTAGAGAGTTAATCAATAAAAGACTCGATGAAATTAAAATTGATAATGTAAATAGTTTTAAATCTATTTCTTATCAATTAAGTGACTTATTAAATCAAAATAATCTCAACGCAGAAATCATAGGTAGACAAAAAACTCCTTTTTCAATATGGAGAAAAGTTCAAAAAAAAAGAACTTCTTTAGAGCAAATTACTGATATAATTGGTTTTAGAGTTATTGTTGAAAATATTGAAGATTGTTATAAAGCTCTTGGAATTTTTCATAAAAAATGGAATTGTATACCTGGTAAATTTAAAGATTATATTTCCTCACCTAAAATTAATAAATATCAGTCATTACATACTTCAATTATAGGACCGAATAGAAGACCTATTGAAATTCAACTTAGAACCCAACCAATGCATGAATTTGCTGAAAGAGGTATAGCCTCTCATTGGAAATATAAATCTTCTGAAAAATTTAATTCCTTAACTTGGAAAGAGTATGATTGGTTAAAAGACTTAGTTGAAATTATTGATAGAAATGAAAATCCAGAAGATTTTTTTGAATATACAAAACTTCAAATGTTTCAAGAAAATGTTTTTTGTTTTACTCCAAAAGGTTCAGTTATTAAATTACCAAAAGATGCTACTCCAATTGATTTTGCTTATGCAGTTCATACTAAAATTGGTGATACTGCAATTAGCTGTGAAATAAACGGAAAACAAAGTGAATTACAAAGTATTTTAAGAAATGGTGATGTAGTAAATGTAATTACTTCTAAAAGTAAATCACCCTCATTACACTGGTTGCCTGTTACAAAAACAGGTAAGGCTAGAGCAGCAATTCGTAAATATTGGCACGATAAAGGAGAAGAAAAATCTCAAAGAATAAAGAAATACAATACTACGATTTGGATGTCTCTACCCGATAAACCTGGTAAATTAGGTGAAGTAACAACCTTAGTCGGTTATCATAAATTGAACATTTCAAATGTTGAAATGAAAGAGAAAACTAAGGAATACATTAATTTTAGATTTGATTTAATAATTAAAGATTTGAAGAACTTTACAAATTTTATTAGTGAGTTAAAACAAAAAGAAATTAAATTTAAAATTATTAGACACGAGGATAAAAGAAATGCTTTCACACAAAAAATCTTTAGATATTTTAAAAAAGACTAATGCTTTATTAGAAGGTCATTTTATATTATCTTCAGGATTACATTCATCAAAATATGTTCAATGTGCTAAGCTATTAAGTTTTCCACATATTGCAGATAAAATTTGTATATCATTAGCAAAAAAAATAAAAAAAAAATTTCAAAAGATAGATCTAATATTAGCTCCTGCTATGGGCGGTATAATTATAGGTTATGAAATTGGGAAGATCCTTAAAAAAGAAACAATTTTTTGTGAAAGAGTTAATAAAAGATTTAAATTAAGAAGAGGTTTCAATATAAAAAAGGGTGCTAAAGTTTTGGTTGTCGAAGATGTTATTACAACCGGAAAATCAAGTCTAGAGTGCGTAAAGTTAATAATAAAAGCTAAAGCTAAACTTATTGGCTTTGCTTCAATTATTGATAGGTCAAAAAAAAAATCTTTAAGAATTAGAAAACCTTTAATTTCACATTTGAAGATTGATATTCCAACTTACAGCAATGGTAAGTTACCAAAAAAATTACAATCTATACCTATTACTACTCCGGGAAGTAGATTTAATAAATGAAAAGACTAGGTATAAACATAGACCATGTAGCAACAATTAGAAATGCTAGGGGATCTACACACCCAGACCCATTAACTATAGGAAAATATGTCATGAACTGTGGTGCAAATTCTATCACGATCCATCTTAGGGAAGATAGAAGACATATAAATGATTTAGATGTAAAAAAATTATGTAAAAATAAAAAAATACCAATTAATCTAGAAATATCATTAAATGATCAAATTTTAAAGATTGCATTAAAAAATAAACCAAATTTTGTTTGTTTTGTTCCAGAAAATAGAAAAGAAATTACAACAGAAGGTGGCTTAAATTTATTAAAAAATAAAAAAAAGATAAATAAATTTATTTGTAAATTTAAAAAAAAAAGAATTAGAACAAGTTTATTTATCAATCCAAACTTTAAAGATATAAAAATAGCTAAAGAATTAGGAGCTGATTGTATTGAAATCCACACTGGAAGATTATCAGATTATGTTAAGCAAAATAAAAATTACTCTATTGAATTAGAAAAAATTAAAAGATGTTGCAAATATGCAAATTCACTAAATTTAGAAATTCACGCAGGACATGGCCTGGACTACAAAACTACAAAACTTTTAAGTAAAATTTCATCTATTAAAGAATTTAACATAGGACATTTCATTATTGGTGAGTCAATAGTTTTTGGATTAAAAAATATTATTAAAAAATTTAGAAAAATATCGAAAAATTAAATATGAAAATTTTGGGTATAGGTGTCGATATAGTTGAAAACCTAAGAATAAAAAGATTAACCAAGAAAACTTTGTTTATAAAAAGAATTTTTTCCCCAAAAGAAATTGAAATTGCCAAAAAAATTGATGATAAATCTACTTTTTATTCAAAAAGATTTGCCGCAAAAGAAGCTTTTTCAAAATCTATAGGCATAGGCTTTCGAAAAAATCTTAATTTTAAAGATATATCTATAGTTAATGATAAACTTGGAAAACCTTCGTTTATTATAACTAATAAGATTGAAAAAATAGTAAAAAAACAATTTAAAGTTTCAAAATTTAATTTCTTTCTATCAATTTCTGATGAAAAAAAATATTCTATTGCTTACGTAATTTTACAAAAGATTAAATGAATAAAAATTCAATTTTTGAAAATTTAAAAACTATTTTTTATGCGTTAGTTCTAGCCATTATAATTAGGTCACTTTTAATACAACCATTTTATATACCGTCATCATCTATGGAGCCAGGATTGTTAGTTGGAGACAGACTGTTTGTTACTAAATACTCTTATGGTTACAGCAAACATTCATTTCCTTTTAGTCCTCCTATTATTAAAGATAGAATTTTATCAAAAAAACCAAAATTAGGAGATGTTATAGTTTTTAAAACTCCATCAGATAATAGAACAGATTATATTAAAAGGCTAATAGGATTACCAGGTGATAGAATTGAATTTATTAATGGAGATTTACACATAAATAATAATCAAGTTCTGAAATCTAGAATTTCTAGTTCTGATACTATTTATTGTGGCAAAAAAACAATAAATGTAAATACATTTGAAGAAAAACTTTCTAATGGCAAAATATTTAAATCAGTTTATTTAAAAGATTACAGTTTTCAAAACTCAGATATATTTATAGTTCCAGATAAACATTATTTCTTTTTAGGTGACAATAGAGATTGTTCTAAAGATAGTAGATATTTAACAAGTGTTGGGTTTGTTCATGAAAATAATTTAGTAGGAAAAGCACAGTTCATTTTTTTTTCATCTGATATTAGGATTGGGAGTATCTTTTATTTTTGGAAATGGAACAAGACTTTAAGATTAGATAGATTTTTTAAAAGAATAGATTAATGAATAATAATTTACTTAATTTAGAAAAAAAACTTAAACTTAAGTTTAATAATCAAAAATTGTTCTTACAAAGTCTTACTCATAAAAGTTTTAACTCAAATACAAATAATGAAAAAATCGAATTTCTAGGAGATAGAGTTTTAGGATTAGTTATTGCAAAAAAACTTTTAGAAGTTTATCCCAATGAAAAAGAAGGTACTCTTGATAAAAAATTTGCATCATTGGTTAATAAAAAAAAATGCCTTGAAATTGGAAAAAATCTTAAACTAGAAAAATGTATTTTGATGTTTAATCCTAAGAATAAAAAAATTAAAATTGAAGATAAAGTTATAGCTGACTCTCTTGAAGCCTTAATAGGCGCTTTATATTTGGACAAAGGTATAAATCTAACTGAAAAAGTTATTTTAAATTTATGGAAAGAACATATTGATGCAAGTGTAATAACTCAAATAGATTCTAAAACAAAATTACAAGAATACTCTTTAAAAATATTTAAATCATTACCTATTTATAAATTAGTTTCAAATACAGGACCAAGACATAAACCTTTATTTAAAGTTTCTGTAAAAATAAAAGATACAAAATTTTTTACAGCTACAGGATCTTCTAAAAAAGATGCTGAACAAAATGCAGCACAGCTTTGCTTTAATAGTGTAACAAAAAAATGAATTGGAACGATAGGGGATATTTAATTTCTAAAAGTCGTTATAATGAAAATTCTGTAATAGCAGAATTTTTCACAGAAAATCATGGTAAAATTTCAGGAATAATTTTTGGTGGTACTTCAAAAAAAATTAAAAATTATTTACAAATTGGAAATAAACTGCATTTAGACTATACATCAAAAAGTATATCTAAAATTGGTTATTTTAAAATTGAAATTTTAAATGCTTATTCACCACTTTATTTTGAAAATAAAAAAAAACTTTCGTGTATATCTTCTAGTATGTATCTCATAAAATTGTTAACTGCAGAAGCTCAAAAAAATAATCAAATTTTTTTTTTAATAGACACATTTTTTGACATTTTAAAATTAAATGATTGGATTAAAAGATATATCTTTTGGGAGTTAGAATTTTTTAAATTACTTGGATATGATTTAGAACTTAAAAATATTGTAAAAAAAGAAAAGATAGATAATAAAATGTATTATTTTGTTGAGTCAACTTCAGAAAAAAAAATTGTCCCAAATTTTTTAATAGAAAAGGATATTAGTATTGTTGATGATAAAAATTTATTAAATGGATTAAAACTTTTAAGCGATTATTTAGAAAAAAGTATTTTAAAACCAAATAATATAAATTATCCTAGCTCTAGACAATATTTTGTTAACTTATTAAAGTAATTATTCTATGAACTTGTCAACTCTATCTGCGTAATAACTTACTATTGCATTTGCACCAGCTCTTTTAAAGGCAATTAAACTTTCAAATATAACACTTTCATCTATAAGACCTTTTTTTATACCATTCGATATAATACTGTATTCTCCAGAAACCTGGTAAGCTAATACAGGAATTTTAAAGTTATCCTTTATTAGTTTAATTATATCTAAATAAGGCATTCCTGGTTTTACCATAACTAAATCAGCTCCTTCTTTAATATCTAAAGAAATTTCTCTTATTGCTTCCTGAGTATTTCTAAAATCCATTTGATAATTTTTTTTATCACCCTTTAGTAAACCTTTTGATTGAACTGCATTTCTAAATGGCCCGTAAAAACTTGACGCATACTTTACTGCATAAGATAATATTTGAACTAATTCAAAACCATTTTTATCTAATGCTTTTCTAATTTTACCTACTCTTCCATCCATCATATCTGAAGGTGCAATTACATCACATCCCATCTCAGCTTGAAGTAATGATTGTTCAACTAAAATTTTTATTGTTTCATCATTTAATACGTAACCAGATTTTAGAAGACCATCATGACCATGAGAAGTATAAGGATCTAATGCCACATCACACATAATTCCAATTTCATTTTTGTATCTTTTCTTAATGAATTTTATTGCTTTACAAACTAGATTGTCTTCATTTAAAGCTTCAGTACCAAGGTAATTTTTTTTTTGTTTTATAATACTTGGAAACAACGCAACCATAGGTATTTTATTTCTAATTGCTTTATCGATGATCACTCCCAACTTATCTACAGTATATCTAAAAACGTCGGGCATAGTTTTGATAGATTCTTTTTTATTTTTACCATTTATAAGAAAAATAGGTAAAATAAGGTCATTAGCAGATAAACTATTTTCTTGAACTAATCTTCTTGACCATTCATTTTTTCTACTTCTTCTCATTCTTAAATTTGGGTATTTTCCAGTGATAATCATTCTCAATTAAATATTTATATGCGACATTAGTTTTATATATTAAAAAATAGTATATTGTACATAATAAAAAATATGAATGATTTTCATAAAGTTGATAATTTAAAATTTGATATATCTAAACTTCAAGATGCATTGAAAATAGTTCTTGAAAGAAAAAGATATGATGACGCAAAAGGTGCAAAAAATATAGCAGGTATATCATTAAATCAAATCCCTGGTAATCCAGATTCAGCTAAGGGATTAAATGTAAGAGGAATTTATTGGACAAAACCAAATAGCTCAGGAGAAGAAGTTGTCAGAGAAAAAAAAATAGACGAAGCAGCTTACACTGAGTTTGTCGATGATTTAAAAGATACATATTTCAAAGAAGTATATGATAAACTTTCAAGTAGATTTAAATTAGGTCGTGTAAGAATTTTGTTAAAAGAACCTAGGTCTACATTAAGTTGGCACAGAGATCCGGAACCACGACTACATATTCCTATAATAACAAATCCAGGTTGTATTATGGTAGTTGACGAAGTTGCAAAACATTTACCCGCAGATGGTTCTGTTTGGATTACTAATAATCTAAAATACCATAACGCATTTAATGGTGGTGAAGAGGACAGAGTACACCTTGTTGCTTGTGTTTTAGATCATAAATTTAATTAATTTGAAAAAAATATTTATTTCCTCTGACCATGCTGGCTTTAAATTAAAAGAATTAATTAAAAATCATTTAAAAAAAAATAAATATATTTTTATTGACGTTGGACCAAACAATGATGATAAAGTTGATTATCCCGATTATGCTCATAAAGTAGCTAAAAAAGTAAAAACAAATAAAAATTTTGTCGGTATATTGGTTTGTGGATCAGGTCAAGGAATGAATATGACCGCTAATAAACACAAAAATATACGTGCTGCTCAATGTTTTAACGCAAAATCCACAAAATTATCAAGATTGCATAACGATGCAAATATCATTACATTAGGAAGTAGGCTATTATCAAAAAAAAATGCTTTAAATTGTGTCAGTATTTTTTTAAAAACAAAATTTGATGGTGGCAGACACACTAAAAGAATTAAAAAAATTTGATTATGTCGAGTGAAAGTAATTATTTAAATGATCAATATAAAAGCTTTTTTGAAGATAGTTTATCGAAAGCTGATCCAGAATTACATTTAGCTTTAACAAATGAACTTAAAAGACAACAACAGCATATAGAATTAATTGCTTCAGAAAATATAGTTTCCCAGGCAGTTTTGGAAGCTCAAGGTTCTGTTTTAACTAACAAATATGCCGAAGGATACCCTGGTAAAAGATATTATAATGGATGTGAATATGTTGATACAGCTGAAAATCTTGCAATCGAAAGACTTAAAGAATTATTTAATTGTAAATTTGCAAATGCTCAACCACACTCCGGTGCACAAGCTAATGGAGCTGTCTTTTTAGCTTTATTAAATCCTGGAGATACATTTTTAGGAATGAGCTTAAATTCCGGTGGTCATATCACTCATGGATTAAAAATTTCAATGTCTGGAAAGTGGTTTAATGCTATTGGATATGACGTTGATAAAGATTCAGAACTTATTGATTATGATAACGTCGAAAAACTTGCCTTAGAACATAAACCAAAATTAATAATTGCAGGTGGAAGTGCATATTCCAG
>MDSV01050311.1_pt1 | contig 12329 bp, 10 predicted proteins | sample 810851 | NCBI WGS metagenome assembly MDSV01 (sample SAMN05326640, study PRJNA326480) | marine metagenome | isolation source: seawater | place: Atlantic Ocean: North East | collected 2012
CAATTGTACGCTCGCCCCTATTTGGGTAAAAAAAATGCCAAAAAAACAAGCTGAAGAAGTCGCAATGAAAAATTTAGAAAGAGTACAAATTGCTGATCAAGCTAAAAAATTTCCTGGGCAATTATCTGGAGGTCAACAACAAAGATGTGCTTTAGCAAGAGCATTATGCATGGAGCCAAAAATAATGTTATTCGATGAGCCAACATCAGCTCTAGATCCTGAGATGATTAAAGAAGTCTTAGACTCAATGGTTGACTTAGCTAAAGCAGGAATGACAATGATAGTAGTTACACACGAAATGGGTTTTGCAAAAGAAGTTGCTGATAATATGATATTTATGGACGAAGGACGAATAGTTGAAAAAGCTAAAACAAAAGATTTTTTCGATAATCCGAAGTCTGATAGAACAAAACTTTTTTTAAGTCAAATTTTATAACCACTTTGGAATTGGTAAATTTTTACTTTTTAAAAAATCCCTATTAAAAATTTTACTAGCATAACGTTTTCCGTGATCACATAAAATTGTAACTATATTTTTTCCAGGTCCTATTTTTTTTGCTAATTTAATTGCTCCGGCAATATTTATTCCTGAAGATCCTCCTAAAACAATTTTTTGATTTTCTATTAATTCGTAAACAATATTTAATGCCTCAGTATCATTAGTTTGAAAAGCTTCGTCAATAATTGCTTTCTCAAAATTTTTAGTGATTCTCCCAGTACCAATACCCTCTGTTATTGAACTTCCACTATTTTCTAATTTATTATTCTTAACATAAGAGTATAAAGAAGAACCCATTGGGTCTGACAAACCAATTATAATATTTTTATTTTTATTCTTAAGACCTAACGAAACTCCAGATAAAGTTCCACCTGTACCTACCGCACAGATAAATGCATCAACTTTTCCTGCAGTCTGATTCCAAATTTCTTCCGAGGTAGTTTTTAAATGAGCCTCTGTATTAATTAAATTATCAAATTGATTGGCCCAAAAAACACCATTAGAGCTTTTCTTGTTTAAATCATCAGCAATTTTTTTTGATTGTTTAATATAATTATTAGGATTTGAATAAGGAACTGCGTCTACTTCTATTAGCTCTGCTCCTAGATCTTTTAAAATTTTCTTTTTTTCGATTGATTGAGTGTTTGGTATGACAATTTTTAGCTTAAGATCAAACTTTTTACAAACAATTGCAAGGCCAATTCCTGTATTGCCTGCAGTTCCCTCAACTATAGTGCCTCCTTTTGAAATAAGTTTTTTTTTAATTGCATCTTGAACGATAAAAAGAGCTGCTCTATCTTTCACAGACTCACCTGGATTGAAATATTCAGCTTTACCATATATATTACAACCTGTTAATTCTGAGGCTTGTTTTAATTTAACTAATGGTGTATTTCCAATTTGAGATAAAGTGTTGTTATTTTCCATGATCCAAAATATATGAAAAAAATTATCCTTTCAATTATAATCTTAGTTTCCTTTTGTTTTTCTGCAAATAGTCATGTTGAACATTATGCAAAATTTAACTATTTGGAGTATGAATTATTTAGAAATGACAAATTGATCGGATACCATAGATATGATTTTGTAAGAAATAATGACAGTTTAGTAGTAAAAAGTGAAGTTAATTTCAAAATAACAAAACTTGGTGTAGACCTTTATAAATACTTTGCCTCAAGTGAGGAAACTTATATTAAAAACCTATTCTCTAGTTTTTCATCAAAAACAAAGCAAAATAAAAAAGATAAGTATGTAAATATTAATTTAGATCAAGATAAAGATCTAATTATTGATGGTTCTTCTTATAAAGGTAAAGCAGATAAAAACTTTATAGTAGGAACGTGGTGGAATCACGAAATAGTTAAAGCAAAAGCACAAATTAGTGCAATATCTGGAAGAATTATTAAACAAAATGTAACCTTTTTAGGTAAAGAGAAAATAAAAATAGGAGATAAAACTTTTAACACTTTACATTTTAATTTTAAATCAGCTGATATAAATCTTCCAGAAAGCAAAAAACTAAATACTGACATATGGTATGATGAAAAATCTTTACTATGGGTTAAAGCTGCATTTGATAAGACAGGATATTGGGAGTATAGAATTAAAACTTATAAATAAGCTCGAATTTGGTTGAATTTTTTAATATTAAGTCAACACTTATTATCAATATTTTCTTATTTTTTTCACAAAATTAAGCTAAATTTTTTTTACCCATTTTGAACTTTTACTGTTGCCAAAAACTTAAAATTAGGGTTGTATAAATAAAAGTTAAGAGAGGCTAAATTTAAAATTTTAAGGAGTTTAATGGATGAAAATTTCAATATACATTTAGGTAAGAAATTAAGACTAAGAAGATTATCGCTAGGATTAACTCAAACAAAAGTCGCGCAAGCAATTAATGTAACATTCCAACAAATCCAAAAGTATGAGAAGGGAACAAATGGGGTTAGCTCAAACAGGTTAATGCAACTTTCTCAATTTTTAAAAGTTCCTATCATTTATTTTTTTGAGGATTTCAAAGATTTTAATGACATGGCTTCTGGAGAGAGCAATAGCGAAGATTTAAATTATTCTTTTTTAAGTAGAACATTTTCATCTTTATCTAAAATACAAAAAGATAAAATTCTTCAAATATTAAGTAATACTGCAAAATTTGATAAAGTAGTTTAAATTTTGGCTCCTCGGGCAGGACTCGAACCTGCGACCAATTGATTAACAGTCAACTGCTCTACCAACTGAGCTACCGAGGAATAAAGATGAACATACTTTTTTTAAAAAATAAAACAACCAATTTCTTGGAGGCCACGTCCAGAATCGAACTGGAATAAAAGGATTTGCAATCCTCTGCGTAACCATTCCGCCACGTGGCCTAAGTTTCCTTAAAAAACTATTTAAATCATTTATCTGGTTCAATAAAGCTAAATCTATACCTTTTAGGTTTTTGTCCATTTGATATAAAGTAAATACTAAATTTATCAAATAAAATGGAATTTAAAAAATACAACCATATAATAGAAGAAAAAAAGGTATCAAATTTTTGGATAAAAAAAGGTTTATTTAAACCCAAAAAAACTAAGTTAAATAAAAAATTTTCTATTGTAATCCCCCCTCCAAACATAACTGGTAGATTGCACATGGGTCACGCACTAAACAATAGTATTCAAGATGTATTAGTAAGATTTAATCGGATGAAAGGTCTTGAAACATTATGGCAACCTGGAACAGACCATGCAGGTATAGCCACCCAAGCAGTTGTTGAAAAAAACTTAAAACAAGAAGGTATTAGTAAAAACGATTTGGGAAGAGAAAGATTTATTGAAAAAGTCTGGAAGTGGAAAGAGGAATCTGGAGAAATAATTTTAGATCAGCTTAAAAAATTAGGTTGCTCATGCGATTGGTCGAAAACTAGATTTACAATGGATAGAGATTTATCAAAAGCTGTAGTAAAAGTATTTGTTGAACTTTATAATGATAAATTAATCTATAAAGATAAAAAGCTTGTTAATTGGGATACACAACTTCAAACAGCCATTTCAGATTTAGAAGTGATACAAAAAGATACACAATCTCAATTATTTTACATCAACTATCAAATTGAAAACTCAGATAAATCAATTACCATTGCTACAACTAGACCTGAAACTATGATGGGTGACACAGCTGTTGCTGTAAATCCCAAGGATAAAAGATATACTAATTTAATTGGTCAATATGTTATAATTCCTATTGTAGATAGAAAAATTAAAATTATAGCCGATCATTATGCTGATCCTGATCAAGGTTCAGGAGCAGTAAAAATAACTCCGGCACATGATTTTAATGATTATGAAGTTGGAATAAGAAATAAATTAGAAATAATTAATATCTTAGAAAAAAACGGTAAAATTAATAAAAGAGGGATAAAAAAGTTTATTGGTTTAGACAGATTTGAAGCGAGGAAACTCTTAATAAATGAACTTAAAGAAAATGGAAGTCTTTCAAAAATTGAAAGTATTAAAAATAAAGTTCCTTTTGGCGATAGATCAAATACAATAATTGAACCTTTGTTAACAGAGCAATGGTTTGTTAATGCTAAAAGGTTATCGAAAAAACCAATTGATATAGTAAATAAAAATAAAACTTCTTTTTTTCCAAATAATTGGTCTAAGACATTTTTTCAATGGATGAAAAACATAGAGCCTTGGTGTATATCTCGTCAAATTTGGTGGGGCCACAGAATACCAGCCTGGTATGATAACAATAATAATATATTTGTTGCCGAAAATGAAAAAGATGCGATTTCTTTAGCAAAGAAAAAAAATAAAAATAAAGAATTTAAACTTAAACAAGACACAGATGTTTTAGATACATGGTTTTCTTCAGCATTATGGCCATTTGCAACTTTAGGATGGCCTAGCAAGACCAAGAATCTTTCTAAATTTTATCCAACATCTGTTCTTGTGACAGGATTTGATATAATTTTTTTTTGGGTAGCAAGAATGTTAATGATGGGAAATTACTTTAATAAAGAAACACCATTTAAAAAGGTTTACGTTCATGCACTTGTAAGAGATGAAAAAGGACAAAAAATGTCTAAATCAAAAGGAAATGTGATTGATCCCTTAAAATTAATAAATGAATATGGTGCAGACAGCCTAAGATTCACTTTAATATCAATGGCCTCCCCTGGAAGAGATGTAAAATTATCCAAAGATAGAGTTGTAGGCAACAGAAACTTCATTACTAAAATCTGGAGTGCAAATAACTTTTTAAGAATTAATAATTGTGTATTAAATCAAAAGATAAATTTAAACTCTATTAAACTTCCAATAAATCAGTGGATATTTAATGAATTCATTAAAACTCAAAACTTAGTATCAAAAAATATTGAAATTTTTAGATTTGATGAAGCTGCGAAACATGCTTATCAATTTGTTTGGCACTCGTATTGTGATTGGTATTTGGAGTTTTTAAAACCAGTTTTTAATTCAAAAAAAAAAATTTGAAATTCATGAGGCTAAAACGTTTTCATCATTTATGATGGCAAATATATTAAAGATTCTTCATCCTTTTATACCTTTTTTTACAGAAACAGTTTGGTCAAAAAATAGATATGATAAATATTTTAAGAAGGATTTAATATCCTCCAGATGGCCAGATTATAAAGTTTTGAATAAATTCAATCAAAATCAAATTAACATAAATGAGATAATTCAATTAATTTCTAGCATTAGGTCTACTAAAGCAGAATTGAAAATTACACCTAAATTATTTTGTGATATATCCTTCCCAAAAAAAGCAAAAAAACTTAAAAAATTGATCAATAAAAATTTAAATCTGGTTAAACAAATAGGGAGAATAAACAATGTCTTAGAAAATAAAATTAATGATAAAAATTCAATTGATATTCTAATACTTAAAGAAAAACTTTCTCTTAAATTCAGTGAAAATGTTGACTTAATCTCCCAAAAAGAGAGAATTTTACAAAAAATTGAAAAAATAAATAAACAAATATCAATCTTAAATAATAAACTTAAAAATAGGGCGTATTTGGCTAATGCTCCTAAAGAAATTGTTCAAAACGATAAAAATTTAATAAAAGAATTAACTGTTGAAGATGAAAAATTAAGAAGTATTGTATCTAGTATTAATTAAATATGTCAAAAATAGATAAAAAAAAATTACCTAGTCGTCATACATCTTTAGGACCTGATAGGGCGCCACATAGATCTTTCTATTATGCAATGGGTGAAACAGAACAAGACGTGGCTAAACCATTCGTGGGAGTGGTTTCTACCTGGAACGAAGCAGCTCCCTGTAATACAGCTTTAATGAGACAAGCGCAGTCTGTTAAAAAAGGAGTTAAAAAATCTGGAGGAACACCAAGAGAATTTTGCACTATAACAGTTACTGATGGCATAGCCATGGGGCATGAAGGAATGAAATCATCTTTAGTTTCAAGAGAGGTCATTGCAGACTCCGCAGAACTTACTGTGAGAGGTCATTGTTATGACGCGTTAGTTGGAATAGCAGGTTGTGATAAATCATTACCGGGTTTAATGATGTCCATGTTGAGACTAAATGTACCAAGTGTTTTTATTTATGGAGGTTCAATTTTACCAGGTAAATATAAAGGTAAAGATGTAACTGTAGTTGACGTATTCGAAGCTGTTGGAAAACATTCTTCAGGCTCAATGTCATCAAAAGAATTAAAAGAATTAGAATTAGTTGCTTGCCCAAGCGCTGGTGCTTGTGGAGGACAATTTACTGCTAATACTATGGCATGCGTATCAGAGGCAATAGGTTTGGCGCTTCCTTTTTCTGCAGGAACTCCGGCACCTTATGAAGAAAGAGATAAATATGCTTTTGAAAGCGGTCAAACAGTAATGGATTTATTAGAAAAAAACATTAAACCTAGAGATATTGTTACAAAAAAATCTTTGGAAAATGCAGCAACAATAGTAGCTGCAACAGGTGGCTCAACTAATGCGGCTCTTCACTTGCCTGCGTTAGCCAATGAAATTGGTGTTAAGTTTGATTTAATGGATGTAGCTAAAATATTTAAAAAGACTCCTTATCTAGCAGATTTAAAACCAGGCGGAAGGTATGTCGCTAAAGATATGTGGGAAGCTGGTGGAGTTCCTATGCTACTAAAAACTTTATTGGATGGGGGCTATATCCACGGAAACTGTATGACTGTAACAGGTAAATCAATTAAAGAAAATTTAAAAGATATAAAATTTAATCCAAATCAAAAAGTATTAAGGGCTTATAACAATCCTTTATCTCAAGATGGAGGAGTTGTAGGTTTGAAAGGCAATCTAGCTCCAGACGGGGCTATAGTAAAAGTAGCTGGTCTTAAAAAATTACAATTTACTGGTAAAGCTTTATGTTTTGACAATGAAGAAGATGCAATGAAAGCAGTTCAGACAAAGAAATATAAAGATGGAGATGTAATTATTATTAGGTATGAAGGACCAAGAGGCGGTCCTGGAATGAGAGAAATGCTATCAACAACTGGAGCAATTTATGGGCAAGGAAAAGGAGAAAAAGTTGCTTTAATAACTGACGGAAGATTTTCTGGTGCCACAAGAGGTTTTTGTGTGGGACACGTAGGTCCAGAAGCTGCTTTAGGAGGACCTATAGCTTTATTAAAAGATGGCGATACAATAGATATAGATGCGAAAAAAGGAACCATTAATGTAAGATTAACTAAAGCACAACTTGCGTTAAGAAAGAAAAAATGGAAAGCAAAAAAATCTTCATTTGGTTCTGGAACCTTATGGAAATATGCTCAAACAGTTGGTCCAGCCTATCTTGGAGCTCCAACTCACCCAGGTAAGAAAAAAGAAGTAAAAGAATATTCTAAAATTTAATGAAAATTAGACCAGTAATTTTATGCGGTGGTGCTGGAACAAGATTATGGTCTAAATCAAAAAATAATCATGAGGCTAAACAATTTATAGATTTCGGTGGGTGGAATTTGTTTGGAAAAACTTTACAAAGAATTAACAATCCTTTATTTGATAGTCCTATAATTAGTACAAATTTAAAATATCTTAAACAAATTAAAAAAAATCTTAAGAAATATAAAATTAAAAATTATAAAATTATTCTTGAACCTGTAAAAAAAAACACTGCACCAGCTATTATCTCATCTTCATTAATTAAAGACATACCAGATAAACAACCTTTAATTTTTCTATCAGCTGATCATTTGATAGAAAATGTTAATAAATTCAATAATGAAATAAAAAAAAACATAAAAATATTAACTGATAAGAATATATTAATATTTGGAATAAAACCCAGAGCTCCCTCTGACCAATTTGGATACTTCACCACTAAAAAAATAAAAAAGTTAAATAAAGTTTCTAGATTTCTTGAGAAGCCTAATCAAAATAAAGCTAAACTCATAGTTAAAAAGGGCGGTTACTGGAATTCAGGAATGTTTTTTTTAAGAAAAGACTCAATAATAAATAATTTTAAAAAATATCAAAAGACTATGTATAATAATTCTTTACTAGCAGTCAATAAAAGTAAATTTAAAAATAATATATATTATTTGAATAAAAAAGAATTTGCCAAGAATCCATCTAAATCATTTGATTGTGCAATTTTAGAAAAAACTAAAAATATAAATGCTATTAAGCTCAATATACAATGGTCTGATCTTGGAAGTTGGAAAGAAATTCTTTTAATGTTTAACAGAAATAAAATTAAATATTTTAAAAAAAAGAATATTTATTTTAGACCATGGGGCAGCTATACTAATTTATATAATGGTAATAATTTTTTAATAAAAGAGCTTAGTATTAAACCCAAAGGAGTATTAAGTTTACAAAAGCATAATCACAGATCTGAACACTGGGTTGTTACACAAGGCATTCCTAAGATTACTTTAAATAAAAAATATTTTTTAAAAAAACCTAATGATACAGTATTTATCCCTAAAGGGGCAATTCACAGGATTCAAAATCCAAATAAAAAAAAAGTAAAAATTATGGAAGTTCAATTAGGTTCAATTTTAAAAGAAACAGATATTGTCCGTTATGAAGATATTTACGGTCGAGCTAATTAATTACTAACTCAATAGGGGTGTGATCAGAGGGTTTAATCTTTGATCTTGGTTTTTTATTTATATTAATTGTTGAAATATTTTCAATTAAATTATTTGATAAAAGAAAATGGTCAATTCTCATGCCGTAATTTTTTTTCCATGAGTTGGCAAAATAATCCCAAAATGTATATTCTTGTTTGTTGACATATTTTAGTCGATACACGTCTTTAAATCCAAGATTTAATAATTCACGATATTTTTTTCTTATTTCTAATTTTCCTAAAGCGTCATCTTCATATCTCTTAAAATCATAAACATCTATTTCTTCTGGTATTATATTGAAATCACCAGCAATTATTAAATTTGGTTTATTTTTTAATTTTTTATTTACATTATTAATTAATTTTTTTAACCAATTTTTTTTATAAATATATTTATCACTTTCTACAGGATTTCCATTCGGAACATAGATATTGATTAACTCTATTTTCTTTTTACCTAATTGAACTTCACCAGTGATGACTCTAGATTGTTTTAAATCATCATTAATAAACTCTTTAGATATATTTTTAATTTGAATCTTAGAAATTATTGCGACTCCGTTATAACTTTTTTGACCAAATACATGAGATTCGTATTTTAGTTTTTTAAAATTTTCATATGGAAAGTCTTTGTCCTGAGCTTTAATCTCTTGTAGTAGTAAAATGTCTGGATTACTCTCTTTTATATAGTTATTTATATTATCAATTCTAGCTCTTACTGAATTTACATTCCAAGAGACAATTTTCATTAAACTGAAAAAGATAATCCACAGCCACATGATGTTGAAGCTTTTGGATTGTTAATAACAAAAGACTCTCCAATCATCTCTTTCTTAAAATCAACAGTCGAACCTTCAATTATTTTTAAAGAAGCTTTATCAATAATAGTGAGATTAAATAGAATGTCTTCTTTATCAATTTTATCATCGAAGCTAAAATTATACTTAAATCCTGAACAACCACCTCCCAGAACAGCGATTCTAAAATATTTTTTTTTAGCGTCTCCTTCTATGATCTTTTCTATTTGAGTTATAGCTCGATTAGTAAATTCTAATTTTTTTTCCATATATATTTAGTATATAATCTATATAGAGAGCATGCAAAAAAATTCAATACAAACATTATCTAACTTAGCGATACCATTAAAATCAAAAGGCAGGTTTTTCAAGGAGAACAAAACTAATTTAAGAACAGATTTTCAAAGAGATAGAGACAGAATTATACATTCAACTGCCTTCAGAAGATTGAAACATAAGACCCAAGTATTTGTTAATACTTCAGGAGACCATTTTAGAACTCGAATAACTCATTCACTTGAGGTTGCCCAAATAGCTAGAACACTTGCTAGGCATTTTAATCTCAACGAAGATTTATGTGAAACTTTAAGTCTAGCACACGATCTCGGTCATACACCTTTTGGGCATGCTGGAGAGGAAGAATTAAATTATTGCATGGAAAAATTTGGAGGATTTGAACATAATATTCAAACATTAAGAATTGTTACTATCTTAGAGAATAGATATTATGATTTTGAAGGATTAAATCTATCATATGAAACATTAGATGGTTTAATAAAACACAACGGTCCTATATATAAAATTAAAAAAATGAACACAATCTTAGGCAAAAATTTTTTTAAAAAAAAGATTAACTTATTAGCTTTTCCGTCCTTAGAGGCACAAATCGCATCAATTTCTGATGATATAGCTTATAATAGTCATGATCTTGAAGATGGTTTGAGATCAAATCTTTTCAAACTAAGTGATTTAACGGATTTGCCTGTGCTTAATAATATTTTAAAAAAAAATTATAAAAAGATAAAATATTTCTCAAATGATATTGTAACCAGACAAATCATAAGAGAGATAATTAATGAAATGGTTAAAGACGTCATCTTAAATACTAAAAGAAATATTAAAATTAAAAAAATAAATAACGTAAAAGACGTTTACAAATCTAAAAGTTCAATAGTATGTTTTTCAAAAAAAATGAAATTATTTGATGATAACATAAAAAAATTTTTAAAAGAAAAAATGTATTTTCATAAAAGTGTGAATAATAAAACCAATTATGGAAAAAAAATTGTAAATAAATTATTTATTAAAATCAAAAAATCGCCAAAAAAATATATCAGTAATGAAAAACATAGTAGGTTTAGCATTGAAAGATTAATTTGTGATTTTATAGCTGGAATGACAGATAGATTTGCAATAAATTTATATAATAAGATAAAATGAATATATTTGAAGATTATTTAAAAAAGATTAACAATTTAATTCTTTTAAATAAAGAATTATTAGATTTAAAAAATTTAAATGATTTTAAGAATATAAATGTTGAGTCTCCTCCTATGGAGTTTAATTGTGATTTATCTTGTAATGTCTGTTTAGTTTTATCAAAATTAAATCAAAAAAGCCCACATGAATTAGCAATTAAAATTAGGGAATTGATTATTAAAAATATAAAAGATTTTGAGGAAATTTCTATTGCTGGTCCTGGTTTTTTAAATATGAAACTTTCAGAAAGTGCGATAATTTCAATTATTAATAAAATATTTAAAAATAAGGATGTTTATGGAGCTAATAATTCAAATAGCACATACAACATAGAATTTGTTTCTGCGAATCCAACTGGACCGTTGCATGTAGGTCATTGTAGAGGAGCAGTTTATGGTGATGTTTTAGCAAATTTGTTAAAATTTAACGGAAATAAAGTAACTAAAGAATATTATATAAATGATTACGGTAAACAAATTCAAAATTTTGTAGAGTCAATATTTTTAAGAATAAGAGAGATAAAATATAAAGAAAAGTTTTTAAAAAAAGAACATCTTTATCCAGGTCTATATATAGTCGAAATCGCAAAGGAAATAATAGAAAAAAATAAAACGCTTAAGTTTGACAATTTTAATAGTTCTTTTGAGTTACTTAAAAAAGAATCTTTAAATCTATCTATGGTAATGATTAAATCTGACTTATCTAAACTAGGGATTAAACATGATCATTTTTTTTCAGAATCCGATTTAGTCAGGAAAAAACTTGTAAATCAGGCTGTCGATCAACTTAAAAAAAATAATTACGTTCAAGAAGGATACCTCGACCCTCCTAAAGGAGAGATAAACAAAGATTGGAAAAAGATAAAAAGACTAATCTTTAAATCTACATTATTTAATGATGATGCTGATAGAGCTTTACAAAAAAATGATGGTTCATGGACATATTTTGCAAATGATGTTGCCTATCATATGGACAAAATAAACAGAAATTATAAAAATCTAATAAATGTTCTTGGAGCAGATCATACAGGATATATTAATAGAATAACTGCTGCAGTAAGTGCTCTTTCAGAAAAAAAAGTAAAATTAAATTGTAAAGTTTGCCAACTTGTAAAATTATATAAAAATGGAGAACCTTTTAAAATGTCAAAAAGAGCAGGGGATTTTATTTCTGTACAAGATTTATTAAATGAAGTCAGCAAAGATTCTATAAGATTTATGATGTTAAATAGAAGTAACGACGTTGAATTAGATTTTGATTTTGATAAAGTTTTGGAGAAAAATAAAGATAATCCAGTATATTATGTGCAGTACTCATTTGCTAGAATTAGCTCCATCTTCAGAACTTTAGAAAAAAATTTAGATAACACAATTGCTATAAAAGAAAATAAGTTTGATTTAAATTCATATGAAGAAAGTATTTTAAGAAAAGTATTTGAATGGCCAAAAATTATTGAATTAGCTTCGTCAAAA
>MDSV01053888.1_pt1 | contig 12329 bp, 11 predicted proteins | sample 810851 | NCBI WGS metagenome assembly MDSV01 (sample SAMN05326640, study PRJNA326480) | marine metagenome | isolation source: seawater | place: Atlantic Ocean: North East | collected 2012
AGAAATATTTATCATTAAAAAAAATAAAAAAACAAATACCATTGAAAAAGGAATTTGGGTTATAGATTCAAGAAGTAATCAATACTTTCACTGGATGACAGACGCATTACAAAGAATATTTGCTGCCAAAGAATATAACTCTGAATATCCTATATTGTTAACTTCAAATTTTAAAAACAACCCATTCGTTGAAGAATCCCTTAAACTTTTAAATTTAAATCATATTCAATTAGATCATGAAAAACAGTATTTAATTAAAGAGTTTATTTTATCTGAAAGAGTTACGCCTGCAGGCAATTATAGAGTTGACATAATAAATCAAATAGCTGATGAATTAAAAAGTACAAAAGAAAACTTAAATTCAGATCTTAAAATGGAGCGTATTTGGATCAGTAGACAAAAAGTTGAGAGAAGAAAAATAAATAATTTTGATGATATTGAAGAAATTTTACAAAAGTATAAGTTTCACATTTTAGAATTTGAAACTTATAAATTACCAGAACAAATTCTGATGCTTAAAAATTGTAAAGTATTGGGAGGAGTCCATGGGGCTGGATTAACAAATATGTTATTTATGCCAAAGAACTCAAAAATTCTTGAAGTTAGAGCAAAAAATGATGATAAGAATAATTGTTTTTTTTCTCTAGCATCTGATCTAAAAATGAAATATTATTACTTTCTTTCAAGTACGGATGATGAGAATTTTTATTCTACAAATCATCACATTGATAAGGGTTTATTTGAAGACTTTATTAGGAAGTCACTGGATAATTAAAGTTTTGTTTCAAGAATTCGATTTTCCCCAACAATATCAATATTCAAGTGGTGATCTACATTTCTAAACTGATCAGGATCATGTGTTGAGTTAATAATTGTAATTTTTTTATCTTCGAGAATTGAAAAAATTAAATCGCGTGATTGATCATCAAGATTGGCAGTTGACTCATCTAAAAGCAATATATCTATATCTGATATAAGTGCTCTAATAAATGCAATTTTTTGCATCTGGCCCGAAGATAGACTTTTATTATCTATTTTTCGATCCAAATCATAATTGTGTTCCTCTTTAAATGTATTAAATAATCGAAGTTCTTTTAATATAGTTTCATCTGTAACATCTTCCTCGTTCCCATATAATATATTTTCTCTAAGTGAAGAGTCGAAAATTAATGGCGTCGCACCAATGTATCCAAATCTTTTGCAGTTAGCTGAAACTAAGCCAGATTCTGCGTAATAGACACCCGCTAATAATCCTAGAAGAGTACTTTTCCCTGAACCATTTGCACCTGTCAAAATAGTATGTTTGTTTTTAGGAATGCTGAAAGATAAATTTTCAAAAATGTAATCTTCACTGTTAAAGTATTTAAAATTTACATCTTCAAAAATTATCGCTTCAGTACTATCACTTTTTTGCATATTGAAATTATCTTTATTTATATCATTTCTATTTCTGAATAGCTCTGTAAGTTTTGCTAAGTGGACATGTGAGTTGACTATTTTATTAATAGAGCCACTCACTGTTCCTAAAACTTGGAATAATTTTAATGTAACACCAATAAAATCAAGTGTTAAAGATTTAACTATATTTTCAAAACTTACAATTATTGAAAGTATGAACATAGTCGCAAAACTTGGAAGATATCCATTTAATGAAGTCCATTTAATATTTTTATAGTCGCTATCATTCAATTTTTCTAAAGTTTCTCTAAAATTTCCTAATTCTTCATCTTCTTTTTTAAGTAATTTTATCAAAAACATATTATCTACAATCCTTTGGATTTCAGTACTAGAAAATCTTGAGTAAATATATATTTCATGCATATATTTTCTTGCTCTACTTATTAGTAATCTAATTGGGTAAAATAAAAAAATTATTCCAATTCCAAAAGCTGTAAAAGCTTGGGAATCAGCAAGTGTAAGATAAGATACGTAAGCAATGGTTTGAAATATACTATTTGCAAAACCTACCAAATTTCCATAAAAAAATGAAACATGGCCTGCAAGTTGATTGATATAAAAATATGCATCTGAAACTGAATAATTTCTTTTTTCAAAAACTTCCTTTAGTAAATATACTTTTATATTTCTAGTAACTCGTAACTCAAGTTTTTTCATAGTCATGCTCTGCATATAGGTGAAAACAAATCTTGCAATTACAACAAGTGGGATAAGAATTGTATATTCCATAAAAAAATCAATTAATGGAGAGGCGAAACCCTCTTCGTTTGTTCCTGTTATTACTGCAGCAAATATAACAATTAAAGCAACGTCAGATAAAGCTGTTAATTGCGAAAGAACTACAACTGTGAATAAAATTAGTTTCTTATTTCCTACACTTGTAATCTTAGATGCAAAATATACGTCGTTTAATATTTCTTTTAAAAGCTTCATCACTCAAGTATAAATTTTTAAAATTTTAATTTAAATAATAAAGATTTTATTATGTATTTTTCTTTTTAATGTTCTAGTTTTTTTGATCTTATTTTCTTTAAATTTATCTTCCCAATAATTATCGATAACTTGACCACAATCAAAATTGGCAATCTCATTGTTCTTGGTTTCAGCTAAGTCTCCTCCTTGTATTTTTTCCAACCAATATTTAATACTCAGGATTTCTTCATTCACCTTAAAATCTTCATCCTTTTCTTTAGGGGTAATTTTATCCTTCAATTCACTTACGTTTTCAAAAAATAATGTATTATTTCCTAAAATTTTGGCTAGTCCGTAATCTTTAGGAATAATTGGTATGGAATCACTGTAAAGTGTTTCCCAGATTCTATGAGAGTCCGTCCCATTACCCCATGGACACAAAATAAATTTATGTTGATGCAAGTTATTTAAATAGTCAATATTACCAATTCTTTTACTGTCAATAGTTACAAAGTTTTTGGATTTTAATTTTCTTTTTAATTTATTTCTATGAAAGTAATTTGTATTATCCTCAAAATTTAGATACAACTTATTTATCTTTTTAGATACACCAAATAATGACTTATAGTCTGATTTTTTTATATTCTTAGGTGAATATTCATTTGCAAGACCAAGGGGTATTGGAATCAAATTTGAGCTTTGATAATTTACATTTGTTGAATACCAACTAGAAACGCATTTTGGCTTACATTTAAATAGTTCTTTAGTTATAAGATGGTCTGTTTGAGATGTTATTATTTTTATATTTTTAAAATTTGATTTATCAAGTTCTTTAAAAAGTATTTTTGCAAGATAGGTATTTGTAAAAATAATTGAATTTTCATAAAGTTCAAATTTCTCTAAAAAGTAAAAAACATATAAATCTGTCTCTTCAATTACTTTTGTATAATTATTTTTTATTTTTTCATAATTTTTTTTTGTTACCACTTCTGAAAAAACAATATCAGCACTCCTAGCAAAATTTTCACTATTCAGAATTTCTGATTTATCTAGTCTATTGATTAGAAGACTCATAAAAATTATTTTACTATTGTTATAGTGTGTTGAACATTTTTTATAGTCCAGAATATTTTACAGTTTTATATAAAAAAATTCTGTTTACTAAACAATTAAAGTATTCGGTTATTTTTGACTTAATAGTTAAAGTTTTTTATTTTTTAAATATTGCTAATCCAAAAAAAATAATAATTACTGGTCCACAAATGAGAATGTATCATTTAATTAAAACGTTTAAAAATAAGAAAAATATTTCATTCAATAAACACAGATATGACAATTATTATTTAATTCAATTTGATAAGTATGGCGAAAAAGTTTTAAATAAAATACTTGAATCACCAAATCCAAATTTAAAAATTCTTGTAGGACCTCTGTATGGATATGAAGATGACATAAAATTAAACGAGTACATGAATAAACATAATTTCATAAAAAAAATTGTCGCTTCAGAATCAGGTCTTGAAATCCAAGGCAAATATGAGAATAAAGTTAATGAAAAAGACATAATTGTTTGTCCTTCAGGGATAATTAGCAGTTCAGACATAATGGATAAAATACAAAGTAAGGAAAGTAAGTACGATTGTTTAATTTATTTTAAAAAAAGAAACCTTGAAGAATTAAATAAAATCATAAACTTTCTAGAAAAAAGAACATTAAGTTACAGGGTTTTAAAGTACGGAGAATATAAACAAGGTGATTTAAGTAGGTTTTCTATGGAAAGTAAATTTGGGATAATAATTAACAAAACTGAGTCACAAGGTTTTGCAATTCAAGAAATGATGGCAAATAATTTACCTCTTATGGTTTGGGATTATCAAGTTAACAATTACCAAGGCTTCGTACTGAATGGAACATCTGTGCCTTGGTGGGACGATGAAAAGTGTGGTATGAAAGTTAATTCGTATGATGAATTTATAAATAAATTTGATATTTTTACTTCTCGACTTGATGAATTTGCACCTGCAAGTTTTATTAAAAATAATTTAACATATGAAATATTTTTTGAAAAAGTAATAGGTATTTTTGAGGAAAGTTCGATTTGGTCTAATTGAAAAATACCGTGTTATTTGTGAATTTTTTTGGATTTAGAAAATATTTAAAATAATCCTTAGGTCCATGACCATATGATCTAACACTAAGAAATGGAAAATTGTATTGTTCATCTGGTCTTTTTCTGAATTCAGTTTCATTAGGTATAATTACTGCTCCCCTTGTTTTGCTTAACAAGCTAAAGATGCTTTGATCATGTCTATTTTCTTTAAAACCTTCAATTTGTTTTTCAGAGTTTAAGTCATCTGTAATTAAACTTGATTTTTTTTGTAATAATTGTTTGTATTCTTTGAAATAATCTTTAGATTCTTGATTGTTCTTGAAGATCATATGACCAGCCTGCAGTTGCAAAGAATTACCAATATTCGAATCAATATTTGTATTAAAATAATTAAAAATTTCTTTACCTGTATAGTATTTCTCAATAAAACCATTCTCACACATCATTCGAAAGTGGGAATAATCAGAGTCATTAAGTAAGCTTAAATATTCATAATATCTTTCCTTGGCTTTCTTAGATAAATTCAAACTTGCTCCTGCATCACAATAAATTACTAAATCATTTTTGTTTATACTATTTAAAAGATTTGAAATAATTTCTTGTTTCCAAATCCAATATCCCCCACCACGAGCTTGATTTAATATATGTTGATATTTTTTTTTGAATTCATATTTTAAATCTTCAGGTCCTAGTGAAATTTGGTAATCAAATAATTCACTTTTCTTTGCAAGAGAAATTAAATGTTTTTTTGAGATGTAAAATTTTCGATCTCCATATGTTAGAAAATATGTTTTCATAATCATTAAAAATAATATCAATAATTAATTAAAAGATATTTGTATTTTTTAAATATAATTTAAATTAATGGAAAAATTGCCTTTAGTATCTGCAATAATACCGTCTTTCAATAGATTTAAATATCTAATTGAAGCAATTGAGAGTATAAAAATACAAAATTATCCAAATATTGAAATAATTGTTATTAATGATGGTTCTACCCAGGATGATTATTACAGTTATGAATTTGATAAAAATATAAAAATGATAAATCTTGAAGAAAATCAAAAAAATATTCATGGATTCGGTCCTGGATCAATTAGAAATTTTGGTACATCTGAAGCGAAAGGTGAACTAATAGCATTCTTAGACGATGATGATATATGGTTAGAAAATAAACTTCAAATTCAAGTAGGTCAAATGCTTGATAGGGGTTTTAAACTTTCATCTACAGAGGGATACTATGGTGAAGGAAGATATCAAAAGGAAAATAACTACCTTCTTTACAATAAAGAAAAATATTTTAATGATTACAAATACCTTTACAGGAAAACAGATTTTTTAAAAAATAATGAATTACCAAAAGTGTGGAATTCAGAATTTACAAATATTTGGAATTGTTTTATTACATCAAGTGTCCTTGTAGAAAAAAAATTATTTGATAATTTAGGAGGGTTTAGAAATCTTCCAATGTGGGCAGATTATGATTGTTGGAAAGGACTCCAACAACTTACAGATAGTCTGTATGTTGATGAGCCTTTATTTTATTTTGATGGTCTTCATGGAGATGGTAGAAATTATGAAAAATAATGAAAACAAAATTATATATTTTTACCAAAATGGAAGAAAATCTAGGCTTAAAGAAAACGTACCTTATGCTAAAGAAATGTTTTATGGCTATCACCATTTTGAAAAAAAAGGATATGATACAGAAATTATCGAATTTGGTTCTCAAAAAACATTATTTGGAAAATATTTTTTTCTGATTATTGAGAAAAGATTAAGAAACATTTTGAAACTACCGTTGTACTGGTCTTTTGTTACGAACAAAATTAATTACAAGAAGATTTGTCAAAGTAAATATTTAATTTTTGCTAACAACAGGATGGCATGCTCTGTATTGCCAATGGTTATTATTTCAAAGATATTTGGAAATACATTCACAAGTCTAAGTTTTGTAATGGGGCTTTTTTCTAGAACACCTAAATATAAAATCTTAATATCTTTACAAAAAATTTATACATTTTTGACTCTATATTTTATAGATAAATTTATTTTCTTAAGTGAGGGTGAATTTAATTACGCTTCAAATAATTACCCAAAGTTAAAAAGTAAATTTTATCATTTTCCTTTTTCTGTAGACTTAGAAATTTGGAGAAATGATAATTCTCAAAAGAACGTTGAAATTTTATTTGTAGGAAATGATGGGAATAGAGACTTCGAACTAGCAGAATTAATCTCTAAAAATATGTCAAATGCTAAGTTCACATTCGTTAGTGAAGAAATCAATAAAAGTAATACACATAAAAACTCCAAAATATTTTCAGGGAGTTGGGGTAATCCAAAAATTGATGATATTGAACTAAGAGGACTTTATCAAAAATCTAAATTAACAATCATACCTTTAAAAGACTCATTACAACCATCTGGACAAAGTGTCGCTCTCCAATCTATTGCTTGTGGTACGCCAGTTTTAATTACAAAAACAGAAGGATTTTGGGATACAAAAAATTTTCAAGATCAGAAAAATATTTTTTTTGCTAAAGACAATGATTTATCAAGCTGGATTGATAAAATAAAAAACATTTTAGAAATGGATTCAGAAAGAATTGGAAAAGTAATATCTAATGGTATTGAAACGGTTTATAAACATTATGATCTTAATGAATTCAGCAAAAAAATAGAGGCTATTCTTTTAGACAGAAAATGAAAATCTCAATATTCACCACATACACTAATCCTGAAGAAAGAAAGGATCCATGGAGAGAAGCATTAAACTGTTACGAAGATTTTGCCGATGAAATAATTGTAACTGGAAAGGATTGGCCTTATGAATTCAGTTGGGATCTTATAGGAAAAACATTTGAAAAAGGTTACCAAAAATCAACTGGAGATTGGGTAATCAGAATGGATATAGATTATTTTTTTCATGAGAAAAATCTAAAAAGACTTTCAAAATTATTAAGTGATTACAATGATTACCCTGGAGTGGTATTTCCACAGTATCAATTTTTTACACCTGATAGGTTTCAATTAAAAACAAGGCTTTGCGTTGCTTTAAATAAAAAAAGGTTTCCAGAAATTAAATTAAATGGTGGGGGGGATTTATGTTTGGCTACACTTAATGGAAAACTATTAGATGTAAATAAGTTACCCAATTTAAATATTCCTATTTTTCAATATGACTCAATGTTCAGAACCAAAAAAATTATTGCTAAGGATAGAGCTCGTTTTGCTAGAGCTTGGGAAAGACATTTTAAAAATTATGGCAAAAGAGGTGGTTCTACAGATTTAGAAGCATTCAATGCATGGTTTAGAGAAATTGAAAGTAAATATAAAATGCATACAAATAGAATAAAGTTTTCTCAACATCCAAAATACATTAAAGATACTCTGAGTAGCATAAATTATGATCAATTTGGTTTTAATGCCTTTGGACTAAAAGATAATACAAAAAGATCAATTAAAAGTTATACAAAAGGAAAAAAAGAACTTTATATTGATAGTTTACTTATAAATAGATCACTTAAATAAATTATTTTTAAATAAGCCAATTTGTCTATATTTAGAAACGTTTACAAGTTTGAAATTATTTTTATACAAAAAATTGATAATGCCAACGCTTGTTGAATCTTTATTCTCTCCTCGTTCAGGTCCGTAATCTACAGAAACAAACTCTACATTTTTTAACGTATTTACAGAGCCTTCTAGGACTTCTAACTCACCACCTTCAGCTTCAATTTTTAATAGTTTTATTTTTTTATATTCATAACTATCTAATGTTTTACAACTAACCATGGCACTATCGTCAGAACCAAAATAAATTAAAGAGCTATCAGCACCTTCTGTATTCAAATATAAAGGTTTTTTGTCATTAATGTTTGATAAAGCTAAATCATGAATCTCAGCATTATACGAAGATAGATTAATTTTCAATGAATTAAATGCTGCAGGGTCTGGTTCATATCCTATATATCTAAAATCATCAACTTTTAATTTTAATGACATAAAAAGTTCTCCAACATTTGCACCACAATCGATTATTAAATCTTTTTGGTCAAAATTTACAACATCTAAGCAGTATGAAAGATATAGTCTTTTAAAGTGTTTTTTATGATTGATAATTATTCTATCAATTCTTTTATTTGGGTAGTAAAAATTAAAATCTGTCCAGATTTTTTTTGAATATAAATTTTTTTCAAAACTTATTTTTCCATCTTTGTTGAAGAATAGATTCATAAAAAAACAAAATAATTTACCTTCTGTTCTTTTATAAACAAAACCAACAATTAATCCATATATTGTGAAAAAAACTTTTTCAAACTTGTTGAATGTCTTACTCTCATCCTTGAACATAAAATCAGGTAAGTCGAGTAAGCTAGCCATAAATTAATGTTAGTTAGTTATTATTAAATTATTCAATATAGAAAAATTTGAATGAATTTAAAGAGTCATTTCTTATTAATATGAGATTATGAATGTCCTTATAGTTTTTACCTATGATTATTCAATTAGAACATGGAGTGAATCAGGTACATTTCTCAAAGAAATCGAGATATACAAGTTGCTTGCAGAGAAAGGAATAAACTTTACTTTTTTGACATACTCAGAATCAGAACCAAATTTTGATATATTAGAAGACAAAAATATCAAAGTAATTTCAGTATATGAGAAAATCAAAAAATCAAAATATAAGAAAATAAATTATTTTAAGTCTTTCCTTGTTCCATTTAGATTAAAAAAAGACTTAGACAATATTGATTTAATTAAACAAAATCAACTACTAGGTTCATGGGTTGCAATAATTTTAAAATACATACTTAAGAAACCTCTTTTGATAAGAACTGGTTATGATATGTACGAATTTAGTATAAAAGAAGACAAAAGTTTTTTTATAAAATTTTTATACAAATTTCTTACAAAAATTTCGTTAAAACACTCCGATATGTATACGGTTAGTAGCAAATCCGATATTAATTTTTTAAGAAGTAATTTTAATATTCAAAATAAAACTATAGAGATTAGGCCAAATTGGGTAAAAGAAATTAATTATCAAAAATTGGAGAAGAGATACGAAAATAAAATTATTTCTATTGGGAGATTAGAAGATCAAAAAAATTTTGAATTTTTAATATCATCCTTTGCAAATACTGAATATGAAATTGACATTGTCGGTGAGGGTAGTTTATTAGAAAACTTAAAAAAATCTGCATTGGAAAAACAGACAAAAGTAAATTTTTTAGGAAAACTAGAAAATAATGAAGTTTTGAATCTACTTACAAAATATAGATACTATATTTCCACATCTAAATTTGAAGGAAACCCAAAGGGCACACTTGAAGCTTTATCGGCTGGATGTATAGTCTTTCTTTCTGATATACCAAATCATAGTGAATTGATAAAACATAAAAGTAGTGGATTTATATTTTCAACAAGTGAAGATTTATATCAAATGTTTAAGGAGTCACTAAAAAATGATTTAGATAATATATCAAAAAATGCTGTGAAATCGGTTATCAGAAATAATTCTATAGAAAAAATTTCAAATCAAGAATTTATTGATTTTAAAAGTTTATAAGTTTCTATCAATATAAGAGCTGATCAAAAATATTTTCCAAAGCCGCAGTCCATTTATTCTTGATTTATACTTAAACAGATTATTTAGTTTTTTTTCTGAAAAAATATTTAATTTATTTATTTCTAAAGAATTGTCTAATATCATTTTTTTGTTTGCAAATATCCAATCTTCAATGTTAAATACAAAACCTTGTTTAGGCCTGTTAATAAACTCACTACCAAAATCTTCCATTAAGCTGTTCTTAAAAAGACTTTTAGGATTATCATCATTTAGATAATTTGGTGAAGTTCTAAACATATACTCAACAAGTCTATGATCAACAAAAGGTGATCTGACTTCTAAGGAATGTGCCATTGATGTTCTATCAACTTTCAACATCATCATTTCTGATAGGAAAAATGAGTACTCTGAAAACAAAAGGGTCTTGTATTTTGAATCAAAAGATTTGTAAAAACTAAGTTCATATTTTTTTGAATCTTTCAGATTTAAATAATTAAGTAAATTTTTATCTGAAAAATAGGACCCTGAAGCTTCTGAAAGATTAGAAGAATTTCGTAAAAATAAATTTCCTGTTCCATAATAATTAGGATAAAAATAATTAAGATATTTCAAAAAAGATTTTATTTTTTTGTTTCTAAATAATAAATAATTTGTTCTTTTATAACCTCCAATTAGTTCATCTCCTCCATCTCCTGATATTGAAGTTTTATACTGACTAGAAATATTCTTACTAATTACAAAAGATGGAACTGTTGAGGGATCAGCATAAGGCTCATCTATAAAATTAATTGAATCGATTACATTATCTTCGAAATCAGTCAAACCTAGTTCCACTTCTGTGTGGTTAGTATTATATTTTTTAGAAACTTCTCGTGACCATTTTCTTTCATCATATTTTTTGTCTTTAAGAACAATTGAAAAAGTATTTACTTCATTACCTCTATCAAACATATTCTTCACAATATACGAGGAATCTATTCCACCCGATAAAAAGTTTGCAACCGGGACATCAGCTTGTTCTCTAATGCTTATTGCGTTTGATAAAATTTCATTGAATACATCTTTTTCAAAATTTTCTTCGGATACATTTTCTTCCATCGACCAATATTGTTTATGGTCAACGTTTATATTTGATTTAGTGAATTCAAATTCTGCAAAATGCCCTGGTTTAATTTTGAATATTTTCTCAAATATAGTGTTAGGAGATGGTACAACTCCATAATTTAAAAATTCATTGTAAGAGTTTATATTTAGTGACTTTTTACCTCTTACGTTAGCGACTGATATTAAATTAGAACCGAATATAAGTTCAGAATTATTATAGGAATAGAAAAGAGGCTTCTGACCAAGCCTATCTCTTAATAAAAGAAGCTTTTTATTATCGCTATTGTAAAAAGCAATAGAAAATTGACCGATCATTCTATCTATGAATGTTTTACCATAATAAGACAAACCATTAAGGACAACTTCAGAATCTGAGTGGTCACTTATAAATTTGATACCATCTTTTTCCATTTCTAACCTTAAAGATTTATGATTATAAATTTCACCATTAAACATTAAAATTGTATTTTTTTTCTTATTTACCATCGGTTGTGAAGAGTTTTTACCTAAATCTACAATTGCAAGTCTATTAAATATGAATGAAAAATTTAAATCATCTTTGTTTTCAAATAATTTTTCAAAGGAACTATGTATAGTTATGTTTTCATCGGGTCCGCGGCACACAATATCTTTATTGTTAATTTCAATAGATTCTTGTTCAATTGAACTATATGATATTTTTCCTATATAACCGCACACAAGAATATTTTAAATGTAAGAATTTAATAACATGTGAATATTAAATCAATTAGTTTTAACTAAATTTTCTCTATACTCAAAGTGTTAAAATTATAAAACAATGAAAAATAAAGATGTTGTAATACTGTGTGGTGAATATCCAGAAAATCACGTAGCACCAGATATAGGAAATGATCCCAACTTTGTTTTTTCCAACGATCCTAATTTTCCACAAGTAAGGCTTTTTGATATAGATGGAAATACAGTTTTTGTTAACTCATTTATAGAGTGTGAGCACTATGTAAATGGGACATGGAATTTTTATCCTGGAAAAGATGAAATAAACTTCATAACAAATATGAATATAGTTTTATTCTCATTTTTATTTGTATTTGTATTTACAAAAATATTTTTAAAAAGAAAAGTAAATTAATTTGATAAAAAATATAAACAAAATTACATTTTTTAAAATATTTTTATTGTTTTTTTTAA